>Ga0206131_10003214_pt1 | contig 19046 bp, 17 predicted proteins | sample Helgoland_Spring_FD_148636 | JGI IMG/M metagenome (GOLD analysis project Ga0206131, IMG submission 148636) | Pelagic subsurface seawater microbial communities from Kabeltonne, Helgoland, North Sea - Helgoland_Spring_Bloom_20160517_1 | ecosystem: Environmental > Aquatic > Marine > Epipelagic ...
AATACGATATTAAGAATAATATTTCCGAACCTATTCTAACCAAATATGAATATACTAAAATTTTAGGCATGAGAGCACAACAACTTGCTATGGGGGCAGAAGCACTCATTGATGTTACAGAAGACTTAAATGATGTAGTTCTTATTGCCGAAGAAGAATTAAGACAAAGAAAAACACCTATAATTATTCAAAGAAATATAGGAGTTAATAAATATGAATATTGGAAGATTGAAGATTTAGCAGTTTATAGTAATTGAAAAAATAATATATAAAGTTATAAATTTTTTAATTCTTCCATCTGTTTCCACAATTTAAGCAAGTAATAAAGATAGTCATTGCTTCATCCGCACTGCGTGTCTGTACTTCATAATAAGCAGTCTCTCTGCTCTTGCATCTTTTACATTCGAATTGGTCAGTCATTGCTTCTTTCTTAGTTTCAAATAGAACCTTATCTCTTCTATATTTTTCGTCAATTAATTCCTTCCAATTTTCAGGAAATAATTGTTGGTAATTCATATTCACCAATTCTTTTGGAGTAAATTCATTTTTCTTCAATCTAACTAAAAGTCTTTTATTATTAATATAACTCTTTGAATGTAGATTTGTATATAGAGACCGGGCCTTATTAATATAAATAGTTTTAACATAACTACTACTCCAACAAGGAACAATATTTTTCTCAATACTAGAATTTATAGTATAATTAAATATATTCTTTTCCAAATCTTTAAAGTAATCTATCATTTTTTCTTTTTCCTTTTGTGTCAAAAGAGTTAATAGGAGTTCCAATGTTTTAATTCTAATTTCGTCTTTTAAATCTTTTACCTCTTTTTCCTCGTATAGAATATCTTTATTATCTACATCATTACTTTTAATAAATTTTTTCTTGGGGAGTTTTTTTTTCTTTTCTTCCTCTTCTGCTTCATCTTCTGATGATTCATTTTCATCTCCATAATTATCAATGTTAAATTCTTCTTCTTCATCTTCAGTCTTTGGTTCTTCACTATCACTGAAAATATTTCCTCCATCATCAGATACTTCAGACCCTTCTTCATTTTCCATACAAGTTAAATAAAGAGCATTGTAAATATTTTCAAAAATTTCAATATTAAGTTGCGCATATTTATTATTGTCTAGTAGACAAACAAATAAATCACCAAAATAATTATAATCTTTATCAGGTATAGGTAATTGATGTATATTTAGATTTTTCTTATCACCCTGATTTCTCCCAAATAACTTTAAAACTTTTTTCTTTTCCAATTCCCATTGATGTAATTCTTCTAAATCCTGTTCACTGCTTAGTTTATCCAAAAATGTTTCAAACTTAAATTGTTCATTTTTTTTTATATAAATATTGAGTTCTTCAATATCACCATTGATAGATAGTTTAATTATTGAAACCATATTTAATTCTACTAAAAATCATAAATTTAAATCAATTTTAAAATTGATTATTTAAATATTAAGTATCATTTATTATAATAATGGAAACCATTTTAGAAAAAATTCATAATTTCAATAAAACTCAAATTGAAACTTATAATATTAATAACAAAATAGAAATTGTTCTCGGAAAATATATTAGCGAGGAAATTTTCTGTAATAAAATGAAAGATGTCATAGAATTTATAAAAAATTTTAGAAATTATAAATTATATTATAGTCAAGGGAAGACTTATAAATTGGAAAATCTCGAAATAAAAACATATAACAATAAAAGAAATACTTGTAAAACATCAGAAGTTATGGAAAAAAAAGTTTTAAAAACTGATAATTTTGATATTCTTTTACTGAATGTTTTAGAGAAAGATATTGAAGTTATACCAATAAAAAAAGAATATAAAGATGAATATAGTTATGATGAAATAGTTATTACAATTTCTAGTAAAATAGATTTAATATTCGAAACCTATAATGAAATGAATTTTATCAAAATTAAAATTAATTTAGAAAAGGAACTTCCATATACATATCAAGATGAAATTATTGATAATTTAAAAGAAGTATTTAATTTATTAAAAGGAATTGAAAGTTATTAATTTTTAGGTCTGCATATTTTGAATATATTCATAATAAAATTCCTTGGTATTTTAAATTCATTATTTTGGGTCATCATTGCCAATTCAAGAGCAGGTTCAAAAACAATTTCAATCCCATCTATTATTTTCTCTTTTATTTCTTGTAATTCTTCACTTTTTTTTACTTCATTTTCTAAAATATGTAAAAGAAGTGATAAAATAAGTTTTTTCTTATTTTCTGATGGCATTTTTTTCATTTTTCTAGTGAAAATCAATCCATAATGAACCACATCCATTAATAAAAAATTATCATTTGCTTTCCAATCACATTTATTTTCTCTTAATGATTCAAATAATTTGGTAATTGATTGTATTAAAGATTGTAATTGCTTGTCTTTTAATGAAATTTTCTTAATAATTTCACCTTTTTTTGTTATAGTTTTTAAATTTATATTTTCCAAATCAATATTAAAATCACTCATAATATTATATAAAAATAAAATAAATTTTTAATAAAATTATTTTATTAATATATAGTAATATGCTTAAGATACTTATTTTTGTAATAATAATTTTAGTTATGGCGGTTGTTTACATTTATGGTTTACTTTTGGATAAGAAAGATCCTATTGAAATTATCAAAAATGATAATAATAATAGACTTAATAATAGAAAAAATAATAAAAGTTTAGTATTGAATACTGATTCTATTTTTAGTTCAACTGATATAATTAAACCAACTTTTCAATTTTCAACCAAAGATACGGAAAAGTTAAACGACAATAAAAATATCAAAATAAATAACCTACGAATATATGATGATTTATTAATTGATGATAATAAATATTTTTTTGATAAGGAATTATTTATTGATTTCGAATATGAATTACCCGAAAATGAAAGATTTTATTTTACAATCTTAATTGATGCCGTAGAAGAGAAAAAACATAAAATTAATTTTAGTAAAAATATTTATTTAGTAACTGGTAAAGGAGATTTAAAATCTAATCCACTATCCTTTACAATTTCTAGTATTCCAGGAAATTATTCAGATATATTAATCTCTAGAGTAAGAGTATTGGTAAATGATATGAAGAATGAAATAGTTTTTAATCATATCACTCCTATGGATATTATTATTGAACATCCTAAAAAAAAAGATTTAAAAGAAAATAAAATAGAATTACAATATACCCCACCTTCATTCCTCTAAATACTTAATTTACATAATCTATAAAAGGTTGTTAAACCGTTAGTTCTACTAGGATAAGTAATTTTTACTATTTCATTAAGTTTTACTCCATATATCATTGCCAATGGATCATTTAAAATAACATTGGGTAAAAGTGTTTCTTTCGCAATATTATATTTTTGTATCAATTCTTGTTTTCCTTCATCCGAAAGAATTTTATATTTTGGAACTAATCTATTTTCTGTAATATCATAAAGTAGAGTATTTAACCAAAATACTTGAAAGAAAATTTTATCCTTATTATACATATTCAGCATATAATTTTCTAAATTACCTTCAAATTTTAATTTAGATTTTGTAATAAATATACACTGATCTTTTTTATTTAAAAACTCTTCTTCATAATAATAATTTTCTATATATTTTTCAATTATTGTACTCCTGCACTTTTCAGTCAATATATATTTGACAAAAACCTTAGTATCACCGCAATCAACCAAAATATCAATTGTATCGTGAATAGTAACTATTTTTTTATCTCTGTTTTGATACAAAATCATTAATTCATCCCTAGTTTGGTTTTCATATTTAGTAGTATTACAACCTCTAAGTTTTAGTATCTTTAGTATCATTTGACGTGATTTATATATATTTTCAAAATCCATTATTCTTATTATAATAAAAAAATATTTTAAATAATTTCAATTTTTTATTTTTCTCTATTATTTCATTTATCTTTATTATTTCATTTATCTTTATTATTTCATTTATCTTTATTATTTCATTTATCTTTATTATTTCATTTATCTGTATTTTTTTCTTCCAATGAATTTTTATTTAAATCAGGATATATTTTATCTATCTTTTCTCCTGTATTTAATCTTAATTGTAATCCTAATGCTTCACATTCTTGAATTAATAACTGAATTGTATATGGAATATTTACCCTACTAAAACTAAAACTCTTATTATTTCTATTAACTAATTCAAAATCACCATATCTATTCTTACTATATTCAATTGGTCCGTCACATGAAGGACTTAAGTAAATATTCTTCTTGGGATTATAAGCAGCAAACTCTCCCGTATGATTACTGATAGTCACAAAATTTTCATTACCATCTGATCTTTCCATCATTGACTCTTTTAAGAATTGTGATAAACCATGTGAAATAATGGCGTCACGTTCCATCTCACCAATTCTTAAACCACCTCCAGCTGCTTTACCTGACGGAGGTTGTCTCTCGCGCATTGTAACAGGTCCTCGTGCTCGTGAATTAATCTTATCTTGAACCATTTGTTTCAATCTTTGATAGTATGTAGGTCCCATAAAAATTTTACAATTCATTTGTTCACCAGTTCTTCCACTATATAAAATTTCATCCCCAGTATGACTATAATTACATTTTTCCTCTAAAATATTACCTAATTCTTCTATATTTTGTTCCTGAAAAGCAGTTCCATCAAAGGTAAAACCTAAACTTGTAGATATTTTTGAACCTAATGATTCCAAAAACTGACCAACGGTCATACGACTTGGGAAAGCGTGTGGATTAACCAACATATCAGGAACTATACCATCCTTACTATATGGCATATCTTCGCCATTCATTACAATACCAATAGTTCCTTTTTGTCCGTGCCTAGAAGAAAATTTATCTCCAATTTCGGGAATTCTAGTTGAACATAATCTAATCTTACACATTCTATGATTATCAGAATTTGTGCTAAAAAGATAAACTTTATCAACTAAACCTCCCGCATCTTTCTTGACACCCAAACTATCATCATTAATTCCTTCCTCATTTTCAGTATATTGTGCTACTAAAACATCTTTTTCTTTGACATAAACATTTTCTTTAACAATACCAAATTTATCTATCTTCGAGTAATCATATCCTTTTTTAGGTGTTATTTCATTTTCTTCAAAATGACTATAAAATGTATTACTTGTTTTTTGTTTATCTCTATATTCACTCGATTCATAAACCTTGTAATAGGTTGAATTGAATAATCCTTTTTCCAGTGATTTTCTATTTATAATAACGGAGTCTTCTTGGTTATACCCAGAATAAGAACATAAAGCCACTATAATATTATTACCACAAGGTAAATCGGCATTCATAATATATTTAGACATACGAGTATTAACTAATGGTTTCTGTGGATAATTTAGGACATGTGCACCGCTATCCATTCTATTCCTATAATTACTACAATATACTCCCACCGCTTGTTTTCCTTGACCCGCGCCATATACATTTCTAGGAGCTTGACTATGGTTAGGGAAAGGAATAATAAAACCCAGATGACCGAAAATAACTGAAGGATGTAATTCACAATGAGTGTAACTGGTTTCAAATGGATCTGTATTTCTTAATATATCCTGAGATGCAGAAACTAAACAATTATCTAGTTCATCTACATCAATATATTCAATTACACCCTGTGTTTTTTCTAAACTCTTAATTAAGGTATCAATATTTTCTTTACAATCATAATCACAATTATAATAATCTAATCTTGATTTCTTTTTATCAAAACCTGAAATAAAATTATCCCAATCATATAAATTCAATTTCAATTTAGTAATATGTTCATTCGTCATTAGTAATTTATTATCATTGACAATTGGAATTGGTCTACAACATCTTCCTCCATCTGTGGAAATATACAATTCATTAAATCTTCTGTCCCAATTTAAAGATGTAAAAACATTAATTATTCCGTTTCTCCTAAATAATTTCATGACATAATTTAATTTATCCATATCATAGTGAATACCTAAAAGATTACCGTTTAAAAATACTTTTCCTAAATTTAATTCATCATTTGAAATTTCATTTAAATATCTCATACCTAATTGTTTTAAACATTTCTCAATAGGTTTATTATCACAACCAAAAGTAATATGTGCCATAATAGTCATATGTTTCTTGATACCCACATTACCTCCGTCTGGTGCTTCAATTGGACATATAATACCAAACTGAGTGGGGTGTAATTTTCTTTGACCTAGAGGAATTCTACTATCTTTCGGCATAGGAGTGTTAATTCTTCTAGTATGAGAAATAATATCTGATATACCTCTTCTACTTAATGATTGAATTAAACCTGATTTATTTAAGATTGTTCCTATTTTAAATGCTCTCAAAATATCTTTTTCAAATCTAACTGTGCTAAATATTTTCCTAATATTTGCATTATTTACAATATTATCAATATCATTAATATAAGTTGATTCATTAAATCTATATTCAGTATCAATTTGAAGTTTGATATCTCTTTGAAATTGAATAAAACTATCCCTAAATAATCCTGCCAATAAAAAACCAGATAAATCAACTCTCTTATAAGCAAAACTATCTCTATCTGTATTACTTATTAATTTATTTTTATTGTAAAGTAATTTCTTAACCATATTTCCTAAGAAATATGCTTTACTTGAATATGAACTTCCAATATGAGGAACCAATTCTGTATTAAATATATTAACTACCTCACTTGCTGAAGATCCTTTAGTAAATTGTTTCATATACTTAATACAACTTAAACTATCATATAAGAAATTCCCATCATAGATGGTAGGTATCATATCATTTATTAATTCTTGTGTTATGGAATCTTCTAAATCACCGAATATCAATTCCAATATTTCTTTATCGGACTCATATCCTAAAGCTCTAAATATTATGAATAATGGTATCCTCTCGTTTAATCCAGGTAGTCTTAAATACATAGTATTATCTTTTTTGTTAATACTAATTTCTGTTGTTTTAGGATATTTGAATTTACCTACGGGAACTGATTTAATATTTACTGTATGACTTAATTTATCATCATTTACTGATTGAACATATATCTTATTTTCTGCTTTTCTCTCATGTGAAACTATAACTTTTTCAGCACCATCAACAATAAAATATCCTCCTTGTTCATAAGGACATTCACCCATACTTTTTAAAGTTTCAAATGTATGATTGTGTAAAACACATATTTTAGAATGAAGCATAATTGGAATTGAGCATAAAAACATTCTAGAGAAAGTTTTTTTACTACTTTCACTAGCAATTTCTCTTTCTTGTTTGGATAAACTATTATTTCTGATTACCATATCAATATCACAAAAAATATCAGAACTATAAGTTAGGTTTTTTAATCTGGCTTCATTTGGAAACATTTGTTTTTTTCTACCATTATCGCTAATTACTGGTTTACCTAAATAAATCTTGTTTCCATTAATTCCTCCATAATATAAATCAATCTCATATTTGTAAGTATAATCTTTTCCAGAATCATTATCTTCTCTTTCTAAGAAAATTGTTTGCGGATTATTCTCTTTTAAAGTCTGAGGTATTTTAGTTAATATAAAATCATTATATGAATCTAAATGGTGATTAGTTAAATAATAATTCTTCTTAAAAGGTAATTTATTTTCTTTGTCTTCTGGTAAATCTTTAAAATAACTATAAATTACAGTCCATAAATCTTCTTCTTTAATAAAATCATTGTTTTTTGGTTGAACTTCAATATTATTATTCATCTTTTATAATATAAAATGATAATTTATTTTAAAATTATTTTATTAATTATATTATAATGAATTTAACTATATTATTAATTTAAATTAGTAATCATATAATTCATTTATTTTTATAATGTTTATATATATATGAAATTTACGTTATGTCTTCTTGTGTTAATATTTATATATGTAAATTTTAAAAATAAAGAACATTTTAACCAACAAATAAAAGAAAAAAAATATATTATTTTATATACCATAAGAAAGAGTGGTACACATTTACTTTCGGATATTATTTCTCTTATGATAAATCCAAAAGTAAATATTTATGATAAAAGTGAAATGTATTCAATTATTCCTCATCGACCAATAAGAAATAATAAATTCATAAATAAAAAACATCATAAAATATTTAATCAACATATAAATGATTTAAATTTAGAATATAAAAATATTTCCAAATTAATTTTAACTATTAGAAATCCAATAGACTTATGTATATCTAGATTTTACTATAACGAAAAAAGAAATCCTAATTCAAATATTTCTATTTATGATTATATAAAAAAAAATTTGAATAATTTAATTAAAGAATGTTTAGAACAGATTAATTTAAGTCGAAACCACAATGATAATATATTGATTAGATTTGAAGATATAGTTATGAAAAAAAAAGATACAACATTAGAGGTCTACAATTTTATTAAAGATTTTTTGAATTTAGGTAAGATAGATTTGGAAATGATTTTAAATAAAACTTCTTTTGATAAAGTTCAAAAAGAAGAAAATAAAAATGGATATAAAGTTGGTAAAAAACAACCATTTTTATTTCACAGAAAAGGAGGCATAGGGCAATGGAATGAAGAACTTAAACAGGAAGAATTTGATGAAATACTTAAATTAATACCTCAAAAAATAAAATATTTCTATTCAGATATTTTAAAAAATTAATTTTTTTTTAATGTTTTATCTAAAATAAAAAATTATTTTATTAATTATATAATAATGAATTTATATGATTTAGTCATTCTCCAATATAATCAAATTTTCGATTTATACAAAATAGATGAAGATATTAAAGAATATCTTACTTTTCCTAAAAATGAAATTATGGTTAATTATCCTATTAGATTAGATGATGGTAAAGTAAAAATGCTTAAGGCATATCGTGTTCAACATAATAATGTTTTGGGTCCCTTTAAAGGAGGAATTCGATTTAGTCAAGATATATATCTAGATGAAGTTAAATCACTTGCTTTCTGGATGACTATTAAATGTTCTTTACAAAATATTCCTTTCGGGGGTGCTAAAGGAGGAATAAAAATTAATCCTTATGAATATAGCATCAGTGAATTAGAAAGAATTAGTAAAGGATATTCTGAAGTTATGTATAAATATATTGGAGAAAATAGAGATATTCCAGCACCAGATTTAGGGACTAATTCTCAAATTATGGATTGGATGACTGATGCATATCAGAAAAAAGGTAGAACTCATAATAATTCAGTTTTCACAGGTAAATCAATACATTGTGGAGGTTCTAAAGGAAGAGAAGAAGCAACAGGATTTGGCGTAGTTGAATGTATAAAATTATGGGCTCGAAAAAAAAATATAGATTTATGTGGTAAAACATATATTGTTCAAGGTTTTGGAAATGTAGGTTCTAATACTGCAATCTTATTATCACAACTAGGAATGATTTGTATAGGCGTAGCAGATCATACTAGATGTATTAAAAGTGAAGAAGGATTTAATGTCTATAAATTACAAAAACATTGTAAAGAACATAAAAATATAGAAAAATACCCATATGGTGAAACTATAAATAAAGAAGATTTCTTTTCTATAGAATGCTCTATTATAATTCCAGCAGCAAAAGAATTAGTTATAGTAGGAGAAGAAGATGGTAATAAATTAAATTGTGAATTAGTAGTTGAAGCAGCCAATGGTCCTATAGATACAGAAGCAGAAAAAATAATTCTGGATAAAGGTATAGAAATTATTCCTGATATTTTAGCAAATTCTGGTGGCGTAGTTGTTAGTTACTATGAATGGTTACAAAATAAAAGATGTGAGTATTGGACTAAAAAAGAAGTTTTAGAGAAATTGGAATCAAGAATGGAAGATACTTTTAATTTAGTTTATGAAAAATCAAAAATTGAAAAAATTAGCATGAGAAATGCCTGCTATATTTTAAGTATTCAAAAAATAGCAGAAAAAATAAAAAGAAGAAAATTATTCTGAAAATAAATCTATACATTGTTTCAACTCTTGATCATTACTAAATAATATTTTATCATAGTTTTCCATTATTAAATATTCTTCTTTATACATAAAAACTAGATTATCATATAAAATTCTAAAAACTAAATCATAAATATATGTTTCTAAATTTATCTGTTCTTCTTTTTCAAATTCTTCAAATAGAACATGTGTAGAATAACACTCATAACCTCCCAATCTCTTTAATATATTTTTTTTAATCATATAAAAATAAGTGTAATTTCTATTATAATTTGGTTCAACTTTAATATAACCATCCTCTATTTTCATTCTCATTATACTTAGAAAACCTAAATAATATCTTAATCTATCTTTTCTTCTCTGTAAATCTTTTTCTATAAATTGTTTTTCTTCTTGAATTAAATTTGAAGATAATAATTTATTAAGTGATTTTTCTTTATCAGGTCTATAAAAATAAAATTTATTGATATCTTGATTAATTTTTAATATCGGATTAAATAATGGTTCTATCGTATCTATAATACAATTACTGGGTGTAATATATAAATATTCTGTTTTGTGTTCTTCTTGAAAATATTGTTTTCTAGGTGTTGAAGTAAACTCCATTACAATTGATAGGACATTGAAATTACTAAGAAAATGACTTAATTCTATAATAGAATTATATTGTTCTTCATTTACAAAATTAGGATAAACTATAGTATTAAGTCTATTAATATTCTTATTCTCATACATTTTATCTATTAATACTTGGTAATATTCAATATTAGAAAATCTATTTCTATATTTACCTAAAACAAATGGATTTTCATGATTATTATTTTCCGGGGAACTAGGAAAACAACCAATTTGAAAAAAAATAATTTTAGGTATTTGATTATTAATTATAATTTTTTTAATTAAGTCATTAGTAAAATCTCTAAAACTCATGCTAGTAAAGTTACAAAAAATAACTTTAAATTATTTTAATTTTAAAAGACTTAATAATGAACTCGAATTTTTATTACAACAACCGTTACAACTGGTTTCCTTACTATCAATAAAATATATGAATAAAGCAATTATAATTAAAACAAATCCCGTATGAATTGCTCTTTTATCATTTATTAATATTTCTGTTAATTTTTTAATGAATATAATAAATTTTTGAAAATTTGTTAAACTTGGACTAGGTGTGGGACTTGGACTATTAGAAAAAATTTCTAAATTATCACTTGAAGTATCTTTAACTAATTGAACTATTTCATCTATTATATCAAATACACTTTTAGAAAAATCATCTATAACAGAAGTAAAACTTTGATTTTCTATTCTCATTTTTTCATTTTTTGCCTCTGCCAATTTATTTAAAGAATTAATTGCTTCATATTTATTTTTGTCTAAGAAACTGTAATATTTATTAAGTTGCTCTTCTCTCATATCAGATAATAAATTACTATCAAAATCAGACTCTAATGTTTTTTGATAATTCATTTGTTGTCTATCATTTTCACTACTTATATCTTCATCACCATCGTCATCCTCTGTTTCTTCCGGAGCTAATTTTTCAATATGATAATCTATTGGGAAAATTTTTTCTATACCAAAATTTTTATCTGTTAATTGGTAATAATAAAAAATATTATCTAAAAATAAATCATCTAAACTGGTCAATTCATAAATACCACCTAGTTTCTCTGCTTCTATTTGATTGTTAAATTCATTTTTTTTATTATTAAATAATTTCAATAAATTTCTTTTTTGATTTTCTTTGATATTATCAAGATGTTCTTTGAGTTTTGCATTATGTATTATATAAAATAATGTTAGGTAATTGAATGCTATTTTAAAATTAGGTTCTATTTTATAAAAAATTTGTTCTAATAGTTTTATGTCTTTAAAATTATTTTCTATATCTTTTGATATGATACTAAATTTAGTTTCTAATAATTCATTAGTATTTAGTTCATTAGCATCTTCGAATTCTGGAATTTTATACATTTTTTTACTTTCTTTTTCGTCTATTAATAATCCTATTTTACCCTGGTAATTTTTTGGTCTACTTGGTATTCTTGTAACATAGAAATCATTTAAGATATTAAATTTATTTTCATAAGTATTAGCATCTATATAATCCTTATTGTATAATAGGTATGGTTCAAATTCTAAATTAGATATTCCTTTTTCATTAAAATAATTAGGATTATCATTATCAATATCTTCAATAATTGCTTTATAGTGTAATATTCCTATCTCAAAAAGAAATTTTTTAATTTTTTCATAATTACTTTGGATTTCTTTTTCCTTTGCTACGGCATTATTATACAATTCAGCACTATAATAATCTCCTAAATTACCGACGCCAGAACCTTTAAAGATACCCATATAAAATGGATATAGACCAGTATGTTTCAAAATAAAAATTATTTGATTGAATATTGTTTTGTTATTCCTATCACCCTGATAAAAAAATAAACCTAATTTTTTTAATAATTGATTTTGATTATTATCTTTATACGTGTTGTCTAATTTTAAAGATTTGATAAATACATCATCAGAATATGCCATATCACTCATATCAATAAAATCATCAAACCTTTCAAAATCTTCTAAAATTTTATTAACTATATTCCAATCATTTTCATTATTAATATCCATAAAATAAATATTAAAGAAATTCTTATAAAATAATAAAATTTCAAAAGCTTTATTTTTTTTATTTTGTTTTTCATTTATTTGTTCATCGCTATCATTTTGTAATCCTTTATACGTCTCAGATATAAAATTTTTGAAATTATCATATTCATTTAAAATCAAACTTTTATTATTTCTACCTAATATTTTATTTTCCAACTTACTTAAATTATTATTGGTAGTATAAAAGGTTTCTATATTTTTGGGTTTTATCTTACTTCCTATAAGAATATGTATTAACACCAAAAAAACTAAAAATGGTATAACTAAAAAAGGTTGGTAAATACAAATTAATAAACCAGCGAATAATAAAGTTAATTTTTTACAGTTATCAACATCTTTGTTAATTAAAAATGATATTAACAAAAGAAAAACTATAAATATTATATATTTGTATTCATTAAAATGTTTTTTACCTAATTTTTTTATAATATTATGTGGAAATTTCATTTATAATATTATTATAAAAAAATTAAATTAATTAAAACAAAATTATAACCTAATCAAATAATATTAATTAAGTCAACGTGAGAAAGCATATGTCTTCTACAACAATATCTTTTTAAACCCAATTTATCCATAACTTTCCCTCTATGGGTTTTTTCTATTTTGTTTGTACTCATATTAATAGTGTCACTAGTTGAAGTGTCACTAGTTGAAGTTTCCTTCTTAATTTCTCTTTGATATGCATTATACAAATCTCCAATTACTTTACCACAAGTTAAACATCTGACTGGAATAATCATTTTTATATATATAATATCTATAAAAATATATCAATTTTTTTTAAATAAATATATTATTCGATAAAAATATATCAATTTTTTTTAAATAAATATATTATTCGATAAAAAAACATATAAAAAAAAATAGATTAATTATAATATGTCAATTTCAATTGAAACAATAAATAAATATCTTTCCAAATATTTATTCAATAAAGAGGTGAAACACTTTATATTAGACCCCCTAACTTGTATTATAAGATGTTCTATACTTTCATATAAACCAAAAGGAACTAAAATTAGTATTTATGAAAATAGAATTTCTTTTTGTGACCCTAATATTTTACAAGGAACTTTGAGATGGACTAGTGGAGATAAACGGGAAGACCTTCATAATATATATAATCCTATAATTAAATCAACACAGTGGTATAGTAATACTGATGAAAATGTTAAGAATATATTTAGATTGGCAAAAAAAGGTTTAAGTAAATTAAAAAATTCATACGAAGAAAATTCTATTATTTCTCATTCTCTGGAATTATATATAAATATTATAGATTTATTTATAAATTCATCAAGCGAATGCATGGATGAATTTTTTAAATCAAGGAAATTAGAATATAATAAATGTGATAAAGAAGATAAAGATAATAAAATTTATAAAGAATTGAAGGGTCTATGGGATAAAGATCAAATATCAATTATTAATAATATTTTAATTCAAGTAGAAAAAGATAATAATAATAGTAAAGAATGGTTGGATGCATTAGATACTATTCTTTCTAGTAAAGAAAAATGTGTTAGTGAAATAATAATTAAAAATACAACCCAATTAAAGTAGTTTATTTTTGAAAATTAAAATATTTATATTATATTATAAAAAATGTCAAATGTATTAAATGTGGTCCGACAGAATTTATTGAGTATTAATCAATTAAAACAAAATTATCAATCTTCTGACTCTAGACTTAAAAGTTTAGAAGAACAAGTAAATATTCTTACTGAATTATTAAATTCCCTTCAAAAACCAATTGCCAAACAACCGGTAGTTGAATCACCTGCTGATGAAGAACCAGTAGTTGAATCACCTGCTGATGAAGAACCCGTTACTGAAGAAGGTAATTTAAATTTAGAAGTTCAATAATTTATTTTTTTTTGAGTGCTTTCTTTTTGGTTTTCTTTTTTGGTTTTTTAGAATTTTTCTTTGGTTTAGTTGGTTTTTTACCTACAGAATTATTTGCGGAGTGTTTTTTCTTGCCTTTATTTGTTCCTTTTTTCTTTTTAATAATAGCATTTATTAATTTACCATTAATAATATTATTTTTTCTTGCTCTTACTAACATTAAATTACTTTTTTTCGTATTTTTATGCTCCTTTAAATATTCTTCTACAAAATTATGAATTGAATCGAAACTTCTTTCTCCGTCATATTCTTTAATTAATTCTCCTTGTTTATATAATCTAATAGTAGGAAATCCTCTTAATTCTTCTTCTCCTGGTGATTTTTTATAATCACTCATATTACTACTTTCAACTTTTGCTAATTTAATTTCATCTGGGTGATTATCTCCTAATTTTTCCCATTCTCCTTCCATATCTCTACAATGACCACACCATACCGCATAAAACCAAATGAGAACAATTCCTTTTTTTTTCTCTTTATTAAGAGCCATAACTTGTTGTGGTGAACTAGTTTGAATTATCATATTTATACTATTAGTTTAGATATTAATATTTAAAAAATGAGTATTTATTAAATTTAATTATGTCTGAGAATTTTAGGAAAATAGATATTTATGATGGAGGTCTCAAAATATCTGATAATAAACGCAGTAAACCAGGATGTATAAGATTTAAAAATAATAAATTTGAAGTTTTTAGTGGAATTATAGATTGTGAAAATAATGAATGGAGTAATATTATGCCTAGAATTGCTTCTGAAGATAATTTAGGATATATAAAAGTAGGAAATAATTTATATATTGACACTGAATCCGGAAAATTAAATAGTATATCTACAAGTAAATCACAAATTAATCAAAATATAATTCATATATCGAATAAAATATTTAAAGATGAAAGTAATGAATACTTCAAAACAGATTTTAGGTATATACGCGAAGCATTGGATTTTTTAAAAGATAAATCCGAAAACTGGTTTATAAAATTATGTCCTGGAGAATATGAAGAAGAAACAATAATTTTACCATCTAATATAATTATGGAAGGATATGGAATTGAAAATACTATTATTAAATGTAAAAATATAGTTTTAGGTAATAATTGTGGATTAAAAAACTTAAATCTTAAATTTTACTCTTCTGAAAAAGTTTTAATAAATGTAAAACCCGAAAGTAAAGTTACATTAGATAATATAATTATACTGGACTTTTATAATTTAGGTAATCAACTTATTCAAATAGAAAATGGAACTCTTGTAATTAACAACTCAAATATAAATATTAATTATTTTACTCAAGAAGAAGAAAAAGATTTAGGTAATAATCTTATTAAATGTGATATATCATCTAAATTAGAAATTTTAAATTCCAATATAAAAATATTAAACTGCTCAAATTCACTAAATATATTTGATTGTGAGTATTCGGATGTAACTGTAAAAAATAGTGAAATTGTTATGGATTTTGAACCGGATTTTTTTATGGTAGATATAGAGGACTTTAATTTTTGTATTTTTAATAATTTATATTCCAATATAGATATTTTTAATTCTCAAATTTTAAATGGATACTCTAATAATATTTTTAATAATCATGAAGAAGAAATATTTTTTACACAATTAATTGAAAATATTTCCATTAAAAATAATATTATAGAATTTAAAATGGATGAACCAGTTTTTAACAATATAAGAGGAATTAAAATTAATGAAAATAAAATTAAAATTCAAAATATTAATAAAAAAGGAAATATTTTCAAATTAAAATTTGAACCTGAAAATACAGAAATTAAAGAAGGTAAATATAGAGATGTAATATTAGAAATAATATATGAAATAAAGACAATTAATTCATATATAAGGGGGTATAAGGAAAAAAATGTAAATTTGGCCGAACATTATTTTTTAACTACTTTTAATACTGGTTTTTAATTCATCTTCTAATTCTTTATCTAGTTTTTTTTCAAATTCCTTATCTTTTTTTAAAAATTCTTTTTTTTCATCTTCTTCATTTTGTTCTTGTTTTTTAATCATTTCTTTATCTTCATCTGCGCTCTCTTCAATATTAGTAATCAGATTAAAGACATCATCGTTTATATTAAAATGAGATCCATTAGTATTTCCATTTATCTCCATTCGTTTATTAGTATTATTATAGTGCTTTAATGATATCCCTATTTTTTCCCAATGAATATCTTCATAATCATCAATACTACTCTCTAATAATCCTTTCCCCTCGAGGAATGACTCATCTAAAAATTTATTATTTTCCCAATGACTTTTCCTAAATCCTAAAGTATGCTCCAACACTCTTGCCTCATAACCGATTGAATATGAAGATAAATTTACATTTGAAATAATTTTATTAATTTCAAATAAACCTAAACCTGAACATCCAACCACATTTTTTTTTAAATGAAGTAAAGAAGCAACTCTAAATTTAACAGATCCGGGTAAATAATAATCATCATCGTCCATACATACAATAAATTCTCCAGTTGCTTTTTCACAAGCAATATTTCTTTTAGTTCCAACTTTTAATGGTTCTTCATTATCTAATTTAGTATATTTAATTCTTTCATCATTAGGCAATAAATCTTGTATATCTTCTTTTCCATCATCAATAATTATCCATTCTATTTTGTCTTTCGGATAATCAGTCATTTGGAAATTTCGAATACTCAATTTGAAAAATTTCCTTCTATTATAAGTTGGTGTTATAATTGAAACACTTGGGAAGTCTTCTTCAAATATTTCAATTTTAGGATTTATATTAGGAATAGATTTATGTTTATCCCAAACTTTATCAAAGAATTCTTTCATATTTTTATCAAACGTCATTTCTTCCTTTTGAATATTTTTTTTATTTCTTTCAGTCATTTCCTCTAATAATAATTCATCTTCATTTTGAATTTTAATTACCTTTTCGATTGTTAATTTTAAATCTTCTACGTCTACTTTATATTCACTACCCAGAGTATATTTCATTTTAGATTTCTTTTTAGTTTTGATTAGAAAACCGTCGTAATTATTAGTAATGAATTTATTATATAAAATACAATCTAAAGTTATTGGAATTGATTTTACTGTTTGACATAAGTGTAGTGTATTTGCGAAACTAGTTGCCGAACTTAAACAAATATGTATTCCATGTGTATTAATTAATTTGACAAATTCTTCTGTGTGTAAATATTTATCTAAATAAATTATATTTTCCTGTTCTTTTTTTTCCAAGTTTCTATTTTTTAAATAATTTTCACCACATAAAACATTTAATTTAGGAAATTCTGGTTTCCATACTTCTAATAATTTATCTAATTGACGATATGAAGAATGACCCGCAATTGTTAAAAATTCTGAGTAATCTTTGGTGATAGAAGTTTCAAGGTAATTTTTATTTTTCCAACCTAAATTAATTATTTTTTCTTTATCTACATATTGTAATACAATATCGGAAGCATATTGAGTTTTAGTTACAATATAATCCATTTTTTTTAGTGCCGAAACCCATGTTTTATGAAATTTATGAGGATCTATTATCATAATATTTATAGGTGCATATTTGAATAGTGAATAATTTATAATACCAACAAAAATATTAACATCCGCAATTGAAGCATTTGTTTCTCTAAATTGATAATAATTAAATAATATTTTTTTTTTTCTGTATAGTTTTTTTAGCGTATATGATAATGTTTGACAGTCTTCAGTTAAAGAATGACCATTATTTACAGAAATAACATTGATTTTCATATATAACATATTTTATAAAAAAATGTATAATTTATACCGCATAAAAATATGTCATTATAAAAAAAATTGATTAATATAAATTCATTATATTATAATTCATTATGTCTATCGATTTCGGTGAAACTAAAACTACTATAATTCAAGCCTATCATGACCACTATCCCTGGGAATTTTATCAAAAATATCCGGAAACTTGTGTTACAAAACTTCATCTAGGAGATACACTTCTCAATCAGGTACTTCAAGGTTCGGATTTTAAAAAGAAGATGATTATCCTTCACAAGGAATATGATATCAGAAAGGAAATGGACGAACTAAAAACTAAACTTCCTCTTATTACCCAGAGAACACGTCTGGATATTACCAATTGGCTTATCAACTCAAGTCTTACATATGATGATATTATAGGAGTTGGATGGTAATTATCAATTAAAACAATTTTGTTTGGAAATATTAAATTTTTTAAGTTCACCCCCTTCGATAAAAAAATAAAATGGTCTATCTTGAAAAAAACACATTTTTTATTATAATAAAAAATAATAATAAATAATAAAAAATAAAAATAAAAATAATAATTCAATTTTTAATAATTAATTTAATTTATAATATTATAATGCATACTAAGAAAAATAAATCTAATCAACTTACTAATAGTAATAGTAATAGTAATAGTAATAGTAATGGTAATGGTAATGGTAATGGTAATGGTAATATATCTACTAAGAATATT
>Ga0206131_10003219_pt1 | contig 19023 bp, 16 predicted proteins | sample Helgoland_Spring_FD_148636 | JGI IMG/M metagenome (GOLD analysis project Ga0206131, IMG submission 148636) | Pelagic subsurface seawater microbial communities from Kabeltonne, Helgoland, North Sea - Helgoland_Spring_Bloom_20160517_1 | ecosystem: Environmental > Aquatic > Marine > Epipelagic ...
TTCCTTGCTATCGTCGGCATAAATCATCAAAGGTTGCGCCTCGGACGTCACGGCGTCATCATTCACCACCACTTCATCAACATTGTCGAGACCGGGCAGGTCAAACATCGTATCAAGCAAGATTTCCTCAAGAATAGACCGTAAGCCCCGCGCGCCAGTTTTGCGCTGAATTGCGCGTTTAGCAATGGCGCTGAGTGCCTCATCGGTAAACGACAGTTTTGCGTCTTCCAACTCGAATAACCGCTGGTATTGCTTGACCAACGCGTTCTTTGGCTGTGTCAAAATGGTGACCAACGCATCCTCATCGAGATCTTCCAGTGTTGCAAGAACCGGAAGACGTCCGACAAATTCTGGGATCAGACCAAACTTCAATAAATCTTCAGGTTCGAGCTCTTTGAAAACTTCGCCGACACCGCGATCATCATTATCACGGACATCTGCGCCAAATCCAATTGCACTGCCTTTGCCCCTGCGAGCAATGATTTTATCCAATCCAGCAAAAGCGCCCCCGCAGACAAATAGGATATTTGTGGTATCCACCTGCAAAAATTCTTGTTGTGGATGCTTTCGTCCACCCTGTGGAGGCACACTTGCAACGGTCCCCTCCATCAGCTTTAAAAGCGCCTGTTGAACGCCTTCGCCCGAGACATCCCGCGTGATCGAAGGGTTCTCGGACTTGCGCGTGATTTTATCAACTTCGTCGATATACACGATGCCCCGTTGCGCCCTCTCGACGTTATATTCCGAGGCCTGCAAAAGTTTGAGAATAATGTTCTCGACGTCCTCACCCACATAGCCCGCTTCAGTCAACGTTGTTGCATCGGCCATGGTAAAGGGAACATCCAGGATCCTTGCCAATGTCTGCGCCAACAGTGTTTTGCCGCAGCCAGTTGGGCCAATCAGCAGGATATTTGACTTTGACAGCTCAATCTCACTATTTTTGGCTGAATGATCGAGGCGCTTGTAGTGGTTGTGAACCGCCACCGAAAGAACGCGTTTCGCCAGTGCTTGCCCGATCACATAATCGTCAAGAACATCGCAAATCTCCCGTGGCGTAGGGACGCCTTCAGATGATTTCAAGCTCGATCCCTTGGTCTCTTCGCGAATGATGTCCATACACAACTCGACACATTCATCACAAATAAACACAGTCGGGCCAGCAATCAGCTTTCTCACCTCATGCTGACTTTTTCCACAAAAACTGCAGTACAGGGTGTTTTTACTGTCGGAACCTGAGCTCGTTGCCATTTTTTACCTTTCGGTCCTTGAGTATCGGAAGCTGCATGTCGCACAACTCTCGTGTTTAGTTTAGGACAGCCAAACTGTCATCACAACGTCAAACTTCAACAAACGCAGGTTGTCACTCGTCTGCCTCATCCGCCATGGCACGATTGGTAACAATCTCATCAATCAAGCCCCACTTTTTCGCATCTTCGGCGGACATGAAATTATCACGCTCAAGTGCAGCCTCAACTTTTTTCAGCGTTTGCCCTGTGTGTTTGACATAGACATCGTTCAAGCGTTTTTTCAGCTTCAATGTCTCTTCGGCATGAATCATGATGTCTGTCGCCTGACCTTGGTACCCGCCAGATGGCTGGTGCACCATAATACGGCTATTGGGCAGAGAAAACCGCATTCCAGGCTCGCCCGCTGTTAAAAGTAATGACCCCATTGACGCCGCCTGCCCGACCACGAGCGTGGAAACTTTGGGGCGGATGTACTGCATCGTGTCATAAATAGACATACCCGAGGTCACAACGCCCCCCGGGCTGTTGATATACATGCTAATTTCCTTAGACGGATTTTCCGCCTCAAGATGCAACAACTGTGCGACAATCAAAGAGGACATGCCGTCATGCACCGGTCCACTTAGAAAGATAATCCGTTCTTTGAGAAGCCGTGAGAAAATATCATAGGCCCGCTCTCCACGGCTTGTCTGTTCCACTACCATGGGGACCAACGTGTTCATATATACGTCTATTGGATCATTCATACTCGCCTGCCTGCTGCTGCTGTCGGATTAAGACTAAGGATTTAAACTTACCAGAGTCTTAGTGTCGCGTCACACTCGCTGCAAGGGGCCGCGACACTTTCACAACAAAACTAAGTAATAAATATTGAAAGCGTCTGCGTCATAGCGTTTTTGGACCCTCACAATTTGACCAGAGGTGTTTTGTTGACCAGAGGTGTTTTGCGGTCCGCTGCAATTTCAATGGGCGGATTTGCGTTTTCGGTTTGCGCTCTGTGATTGTTGAGGTTTATCTGTTGATAAGTGATCGTGTTTGCGGCCTTGAGCAAGGTCTGCGAGAGGGCGGCCATGACCATTTGCGCGTGGGTTTTGGCGACCCCGAAGTATCGCACCCAAGGCAATTCAAACAGCCGCTGCATTGTGCCAAAGCACTGTTCGACGCCAAAGTGTTGTTGGGGGTCAGCTTGTTAAAGCGCTTTTGCGATTGGCGTGGTGGTCAACCGCGCACCGCCTTGTGCAAGATACCATCGCGATGCTTACCTTTTAAAGCGGCACGATTTGCTTTGCTGGCGTAGGCTTTATCCGCCGGAACACGCTGTGCGTCGCTGCCTCTTCTCATGGCTCCAAACTGTGGGCTCTCGCCAACATGGGCAGGGCGGGAATGAATTTTATCCGCGCCCCTCTTCATTACACCGAGCAAAACACTTTTCGCCTTGCGTGCTCTTGTGGCCTTTATTGACCAGGCGCGCATCGTTATCGGCCCTAAAGGTAACAGGTGCAGGCGCATCGGGGGCCGCATGTTTGGCGCGGTCCTCTGGCGGCGGCTCAATATGTGTGCGGGGCCGAGCGGCGCTGTCAATCGAAGGGGGGAGGTAATAATGACGGCTTTGGCCTCTTTCATCTTCAGCCTGTGACCCTCTATCTGGTGACAGACCCTGGCACATAATCCACCCCAAGCACCCGCCTTAACCCGTGCATTGCGAGACCCAAAATCGGGTGTTTCACCCCGAACGGCGCAGTGCAAATCAAGCCCTGCAAACAGCAGGGCATCAAACCGGTCACGCAAGTTTTCTTCCAGTTTCGGACCAGCACCCCATGCCATTGGCCGATCAGCAGACATTTAAACAAAATAATCTGATCATATCCTTCGGGGCCCAAAATAACCCTGAGGACCCAGACCTGATCGGTTTAAACCGTTTTCAGAAGCGGCAAAACCAAAGACCAATCCATAAGCGCATCAACTTTGCGCAAGACATTCTGATCCCCAATCCGACGCGCGCTCTCATGCATGAAAATCTCCATGAAAACTCCAATGTGGGTTTCGAAAACGTATAAAATTTGGCTGAGTGAGGAAATCAGCCATTGTGCAGAGGTCTTTTGTTGGTGAGAATTGTCCCTTTCGGTTGCTGCCAAGCTCGCCCGAATGCACCGAGACCACAAGGCAGCCTTGCAGTTTTTATAGTTCCTTACTATTTGAGATGTATTGCTCCAGGAAAGGATCCAAAAATATGCTGTCGCTGATGCAAATCCTAATGTTGATTTTAGACGTGATGTGGTTTTTCGTCATTGCGCATGTGATCATGAGCTGGCTGATTAATTTTCAAGTCTTGAACCTGCATCAACAGTTTGTTGCCCAAATTTGGTATGGCCTTAACCGCATTTTAGAGCCGGCTTATAGCCGTATTCGGGCTTTTCTGCCGCAGATGGGTGGGCTGGACCTTGCGCCATTGGTGGCCTTATTGGGGCTCTATGCGACGCGGATTATTATCCAGAATAATATGGCGTCTTTCTATTAATCTGCTTGTTCCCCGATTCGGTCTATGAGACACCTTCTCCAGCAGTGAAAATACAGCCTGGAAAAGGTGTCCAATGTCAGGCGCAGCCGCCCTTTTAAACACAGTCTTCGGGTTCGACAGCTTTCGCCCCGGACAGGAAGAAATCGTCGACGCCGTCACCGATGGTCGCAACGTGCTGGCGATTATGCCTACGGGAGGCGGGAAATCCCTATGCTTTCAATTGCCAGCGCTGGTCCGCGATGGCTTGACGGTGGTGATTTCGCCATTGATTGCGCTGATGCGCGATCAGGTGCGCGGCTTGAAAGAGGTGGGCGTTGCCGCCGGCGCGTTGACATCGGGCAACACCCAAGACGAGACCGATGAAGTATTTGCGCGCCTTGACGCTGGATCGTTGAAATTACTTTATATGGCCCCTGAACGGCTGGCAGCCGGGGGGATTGTCAACCTGTTGCGGCGGGCAAACGTGCAGATGATTGCTGTGGACGAAGCGCATTGCGTCAGCCAGTGGGGGCATGATTTTCGCCCAGATTATTTGCGTATTGGTGAACTGCGGCGCACTTTGGATGTTCCGCTTGCGGCCTTTACCGCCACAGCAGATGCCGAGACCCAACAAGAGATTGTCACCCGGCTGTTTGATGGGGCCGCACCCGCAACCTTTTTGCGTGGCTTTGACCGGCCCAATATTCATCTTGCTTTTGTCGCCAAGGACGGCCCGAGGGGACAGATTTTAGATTTTGCAGCCACGCGCAAAGGCCAGTCTGGCATCGTTTATTGCGGTACCCGCGCCAAAACCGAAACGTTGTCACAGGCCTTGTCGGCTGCGGGGCATACTGCGTGTTTTTACCACGGTGGCATGGCGGCCGAAGACCGTCGGCACGTTGAAGGCCGCTTTGCGGTCGAGGATGGGTTGATCGTGGTGGCAACGGTTGCCTTTGGGATGGGCGTTGACAAGCCTGATATTCGCTGGGTTGCGCATGCAGATTTGCCAAAATCGATTGAGGCTTATTATCAAGAGATCGGGCGCGCCGGTCGCGACGGTGGGCCTGCAGAAACGCTGACACTGTATGGTGCTGATGACATTCGCCTGCGCCGCACACAAATCGACGAAGGCTTGGCACCACCCGAACGACGGGCGGCTGATCACGGACGCCTCAATGCACTGTTGGGTCTCGCCGAAGCGCTTGAGTGTCGGCGTAAAAACCTATTGGGATATTTTGGCGAAAGCGCAGTGAGCTGCGGGTCGTGCGATTTGTGCGACACGCCACCCGAGACCTTTGACGGAACCGAGGCGGTGCGCAAGGCGCTGTCGGCAATTTTGCGCACAGGCGAGTATTTTGGTGCCGGTCATCTGATTGATATCCTGACCGGTAATGCCACAGAAAAAGTCCGCGCGCGCGGCCATGAGGGTCTGCCAACGTTCGGCGTGGGGCGCGATTTGGGTCGGTCGCAATGGCAGGCAGTGTTTCGACAAATGATGGGTCATGATCTGATCCGCCCCGACCCTGAACGTCATGGGGCGCTGGGTATGACCGAGGCGGCTCGTCCGATTTTGCGCGACGAGGCCCGGATTTTTCTGCGTCGTGACAGCCTGCGCAAGGTGACCCGACGGCCTGCGGTTAAGGCAATGGTCAATGACGAGGATGCGCCGCTGTTATCGGCGCTCAAGGCCAAGCGGCGGGCGCTGGCCGAGGCGGCCCGCGTGCCAGCCTATATTATTTTCACTGATCGCACCTTGATTGAAATGGCTGAGACCCGACCCGAGAGTTTGGATCAGATGGCGGGTATTGGCGGTATAGGCGCAAAAAAGCTAGAGAGTTATGGTGTTGCCTTTTTGCAGGTTATCACCGGCGACGCTGCACAGATGCATCCCCAAAGGCTTAAACTGGCGGGCCGTGAGGCGGGCACTCTCTATGACCAGTTGATGCAAGCGCAGGCTGGGCTGACGCAGGGCGCGGGCGGCACAGAAAAACCGCTGAGTTGCTCGGCGTCCATGGTGGCAAAAATTGCCGCGCTGCACGCGCCCGATCTCAGCAATTTGACTGCGATCTTAGGAGACCGGCGCACGGAGCGCTTTGGCGACGCATTTCTGGACGTTTTGCAGCAGGCGCGCTAACTATGGGGTTTTATGTAAGGAGATAGATATGCTGGTTGTTGTGTCACCTGCCAAAAAACTGAATATGGAACCTGTAGAGGGTGTGACAGTGACTGAACCGGCGTTCGCGCGCCACGCCGAGGAATTGGCGGGGGTTGCGCGCGCGTTGAGCGTTGCCGAGCTGCAAAAACTGATGAGTTTGAGCGTTAACTTGGCGCAGCTTAATGCCGAACGGTTTGCCGCCTTTGGATCACAGGAAACAAAAGCCGCAGCGCTGGCGTTTGCCGGCGATACATATCAGGGGTTGGAAGCCGGATCATTGGACCTTGATGAGATGGCTTGGGCGCAGCAGCATTTGCGAATTCTTTCGGGTTTATACGGGGTTTTGCGGCCTCTGGATGCGATCGAACCCTACCGTCTGGAAATGGGCAGCCGCTTGAAAACCGGCAAAGGTGGGACGCTGTACGCCTATTGGGGTGATCAGCTGTCGCAGGCACTGAATGCGCAGGCCGCTGAAACGGGCGCAGAGGTTTTGGTAAATTGCGCGTCGCAAGAATATTTTGGGGCGGTTGATCTGTCTGCCTTGGCGCCGAAGGTGATCACACCTGTGTTTATGGAGCGCCGTGCCGGACAGGCAAAAATTGTCAGCTTTTATGCCAAAAAAGCCCGTGGGGCGATGGCGCGTTACATGGTCCAGCACCGGTTGAGCGATCCTGAAGGATTGAAAGATTTTGACAGCGGTGGATACGCCTATGTGCAAGATCAGTCGGACGCGCAGAAATGGGTGTTTTTGCGCGACTATCCTGAAGCCTGACATCTCGAGACACTCGTCCGATACGTGTCTTCAAAATAGTGGGCCGCGCCATAGACCGGTTTGACGGGCGGCTGCTCTGCTGTGCTTTTTGACGCCGGGCGTTTCACCCGGATTAATCTGTCGTTTGCGCAGCAGAGGCGCAGCCACCTGATCGGGTGCACCGGGGTTCTAAAGCCGCTCTAGCGCAATTGCGATGCCTTGGCCGCCGCCTATACACATGGTGACAAGTGCGGTTTTGCCACCCGTCCGTTCCAGTTCATACAGCGCTTTGACCGCCAGAATACAGCCCGTTGCCCCGACCGGATGACCCAGCGCAATCGCGCCGCCATTAGGGTTTACCCTTTCGGGATCGAGACCTAGCGCCTTGTTGACGGCCAAGGCCTGTGCAGCAAAGGCTTCGTTAGATTCGATGACATCGAAATCAGCGATGCCCAGGCCGGTGCGTTCCATCAGAATTTTAACAGCGGGGATCGGACCGATGCCCATCACCTCGGGTCGTACACCGGCATGAGCATACCCAACGATACGAGCGCGTGGCTTCAGCCCGGCCTTTTCAGCGGCATCGGCCCGCGCAAGCACAACGGCCGCACCGCCATCGTTGATGCCTGAGGCATTGCCCGCCGTCACCGAGCCGTCTTTTTGAAACACTGCCCGCAGGGTGCCTAGAGCGTCAAACGAGGTGGCCTTGGGGTGTTCGTCGGTGTCAAACGCCACCATCTGCCGTTTGACCTTAACCTCGACTGGCACGATTTGCTCGGCAAAATGGCCCGCCTCGATCGCGGTTGCCGCGCGGGTTTGGCTGGTCATGGCAAACGCGTCTTGCGCGGCGCGGCTGATGTCATTCTCGGCGGCCACATTCTCGGCAGTGACCCCCATATGGCCGGTCCCAAACGGACAGTTCAGCGCCCCGAGCATCATATCCAAAGTGCGGATATCGCCCATTTTAGCGCCCCAGCGTTGATCTTGCACGACATAGGGTGAGCGGCTCATGTTTTCCGCGCCCCCGGCAAGGCCAAAATCGGCGTCCCCCAGCATCAGTGACTGAACCACTGAAACAATGGCCTGCGCGCCAGAGCCGCACAGGCGGTTGACGTTCATCGCTGGGGCCGCATCCGGCACCCCGGCCTGCATGGCGGCAACCCGCGATAGGTACATATCGCGCGGTTCGGTATTGATGACATGCCCAAAGGCCACATGGCCGATCTGTCCCCCCTCAACGCCCGCACGTGCGAGCGCCGCCTTGCTGGCGATAGTTCCCAGCTCTATCGGCGGCACGCTTGCCAGAGATCCGCCAAAAGTACCGATTGCGGTGCGTGCACCGCCCAGAATCACGATATCTGTCATTGTCTGTCTCCTGAAATCTCTGCGTCAGTATGCGCAAATTTATTGCTGTGTCAGTTGGAACGTTCCGTCATAACGTCTTATTGATCATTCGCCATAGGGCACCCAGATTGTTTTCACCTCGGTGGCCGCTGCCAGAAAATGGCGCCCTTCGGTTGCGGGGTCAAACCAGTCGCAGGCCTGTCTGTTGTTGACCCATGTGCGCTTCAGGTTTCCGGCGCTGGCAGCTTCGATTTGTGCCGATAAGTCCGAGGAGGAAAAGCTCCAGACTGCATCGAGATTGAAATGGCCAGCGACCGGCCCGACCAGATCATTGTGTGTGCCGGTTAAGACATTAACCACCCCTGCAGGCAGATCTGACGTTTCGAGTATCTGGTAAAAATCGGTAGCAATCAGGGGAAACGGTTCTGAGGCGACAAGAACGCAGCGGTTGCCCATCGCAATGGCCGGCGCCATAACCGAGATTAGCCCAAGCAGCGGGCAGTCATCGGCGCAAAATGCGGCCAGCACGCCCACCGGTTCATGCAGCGCCAGCGCCAGTCCCCGTATCGGTACACCCTTGACTTGCCCGTCGTATTTATCGGCCCAGGCGGCATAGCTGAACAGACGGTTGAGGCTGGCCTCGACCTCTTGCTGGCCGGTGCTTGCGCCAGTCGTCCGATCGATATTGGCGGCAAACTCTGCGTGGCGTGCCGAAAGGTTTTCAGCGATAAAATACAAAATTTGGGCCCGGTTGTGGCAGGTCGTTTTGGCCCAACCTGCGGCAGCCTGTGCAGCCTCAACAGCGTTGCGTATATCTTTGCGGTTTGCAATCGGGGCCTGACCCAGCGGTGCGCCGTTGGCATCATACATGATGCGGCTATACCCACCATCGGGACGCGATTGTTTGCCACCGATATATAGTTTTGCGGTGCGATCTATCCCGACACCCACAGAAGCATCCGGTTTGGGTGACGGGTCAGTTTTTGCTCCAAACATTGGAATTTTCTCAAGTGGTAAACTGGTGCCAGCGGGTTTGGTATAGGCAGTCAAACCCTCCCAACCTCCTTCGCGACCAAATCCGCTTTCGCGGACCCCGCCAAAGCCCGCGGCGGCGTCAAACATGTTGGTGCCATTGATCCAGACCACGCCGGCGACCAGTTTGGGGGCGATATCCAAGGCCAGATTGATGTTTTCGCTCCACAGTGTCGCGGCCAGTCCATAACGGGTGTTATTGGCCAGTTGCACGGCTTCGGCGGGGGTGCGGAAAGTTGTGCTGACCAGCACGGGGCCAAAAATCTCTTCCTGCATAAGTCTGGCCGAAGGCGACAGGCCGGTGATTAAGGTCGGGGGATAAAAACAACCTATTGACGGGATTTTGGCTGCGGTGACATAGGTCTCGCCATCCGTGTTGGCGTTGACCATGCGGGTGATTGCGGCATGCTGGATTGGGTCAACAATAGCGCCGACATCGATTGATTTATCCATTGGGTCGCCGATCCTAAGCCTGTCCATCCGGGCTTTGACCTTGGCATGAAACGCTGCCGCGACCGGTTCATGCACCAGTAACCGCGACCCAGCGCAGCACACTTGTCCTTGATTGAGCCATATCGCATCGACCAGCCCTTCGACGGCAGAATCCAGATCGGCATCATCAAATACAATATAAGGTGATTTGCCGCCAAGTTCCAAGGTCAGTGCCTTGCCAGATCCGGCTGTGGCTTGGCGAATTTGACGCCCCACCTCTGTCGATCCGGTAAAGGCAATTTTATCGATACCGGCGTGGTTGACGATCTTTTCGCCGACGCCGCCATCGCCGGTGACAATATTCACTACGCCGTCTGGCACTGCGGCCTGGCGGCAGATATCGCCAAAAAGCAGGGCGGTTAGCGACGTGTATTCGGCGGGTTTCAACACCACTGTATTTCCCATGGCGAGGGCTGGCGCAATTTTCCATGCCAGCATCAGCAACGGGAAATTCCACGGGATAATCTGTCCGCAGACCCCCAGTGCCACTTGATTGGGACATTCGGATGCCATCAACTGCGCCATGCCAGCATGGTAATAAAAATGCCGCTGTGCCAGTGCGATATCGATATCACGGGACTCGCGGATCGGCTTGCCATTATCGAGCGTTTCCAAAACTGCAAACAGGCGCGCGTGCTTTTGCAACAGCCGGGCCAGCCCATAGAGAACTTTGGCGCGGGCGTGCCCGCCTTGGGCTTGCCATACCGGTTGGGCGTGGCGCGCAGATTTGACGGCGCGGTCCACATCCGCCTGAGTGGCGGTGCTTAAATGGGCCAGAACAGTGCCGGATGCGGGATTGCGGCTTTCAAAATCTGGTGATGGTTCGGTAAAAGCACCACCTATGAAATGGCCAAAACGCCCCCCTTTTTCGGCCAGCCACCCCAAAGCCTCGGCGGGAGATTCTGGTGCTATGCCATAGTCCATTGTTTCAAAAATCGTTTTTACAGTCATATTTCCATTCCCAAAGGGCGCCCTTTTGATCAGCTGATGGCGTGTTGATTAGCCGATGGCGTGGCGATATCCGGCTGAATAGTTTCCGGTGACGTGATGTTCCAATTGCCGTTCGATATCCAACAGCAGTGATGAGGCCCCGATCCGGAACAGATCGGGTTGTAGCCAGCGTGGGCCGAGTTCTTCTTTCATCAGTGACAGATAGACCAGCGCATCTTTTGCCTTGGACAGGCCACCGGCGGGCTTGTACCCAACGCGGTATCCGGTCCGCTCAAAATAGGTCCGGATGGCGCGCAGCATTACCAAAGAGACTGGTAATGTGGCGTTGACGCTTTCCTTGCCGGTCGAGGTTTTGATAAAATCGGCACCTGCCATCATGCACACCATCGAGGCGCGTGCGACATTGCGCAGTGTGCCCAACTCGCCGGTGGCGAGAATGGTTTTGAGATGTGCGTGACCGGCGGCGGCACGGAACGAACGCACTTCGTCATAAAGCGCTCGCCAATCGCCGCTCAGAGCGTGGCGGCGCGAGATCACGATATCGATTTCCTCTGCCCCGGCTGCAACGCTTTGCTCGATCTCGGCCACGCGCAGGTGAAACGGCGACAGACCGGCGGGAAAGCCGGTTGAGACCGCAGCAACCGGAATGCCCGAACTGGAAAGCGCGGTAACGGCCGGGTTGATCATCTCGTGATAGACGCAAATTGCCCCCGTGGTGATCTGCGGCATGTCAAGCGCGGTCAACAGATCGGCGCGCAGTGGCTGGCGGGCCTTGGCACACAGCCGCTGCACCCGAGCGGCGGTATCATCCCCCGATAGCGTGGTCAGATCGATGCAGGTGATCGCCTTTAACAGCCAAGCGGCTTGATGATCTTTTTTCACCGAGCGGCGCCCAGGCAGGGTTTTGGCGCGACGCTCGATCGCTGAGGTGTTGGCCTGTAGACTGCGCAGCCAGTCGGCGTCAAAATCCTGCCCGGGGTTGCGCGGCTCAACGGTTTGGGGCAGCTGAAGGCTCACCGGGTCGATCATTGTTTGCATTGGCGCCTCATGTCTGGTTTGCGAGCTAAACTGCCATGGGCTTTGGTGGTTTACAAGTCGGGGGTTTGTAAGGGCCTTCGGTGCTAGTGGGGGAGCCAGACCTTGGTTAGCGCCGCAGCCGCTTGAGCAATTGCAGAGAGGCATACCCATCGGCGGGCAAACCTGCGCGGCGTTGAAATGCGCGCACCGCAGCGATGGTTAATGGCCCGATTTTGCCATCAATGCCCTTGGTGTTAAAACCGGCCGATGTGAGACGGTGCTGCATTTCCTGTCGCTCGGCAAAGCTTAATGCGCGGTCGCTGCGCGGCCATTTTGTCTTAATTTTCGAGCCGCCTGCGATCCGGTCCGCCAAATGGCCAACGCCGATGACATAGGCGTCTGCGCTGTTGTAATGCTCTAAAACCTCAAAGTTCTTAAACACTAAAAATGCGGCTCCCTTGGCGCCGGCAGGCAGCAAGACTGATGCTCTGCCATAATCGGAGATTGGTTTTCCAGTCACCGAAACCACCCCGGCGCGGTACCAGTCTGAGGGCAGCTTTTTTATGCGCCGCTGGGCCAGTCCATAGTTGAAGCCAGCAGGCAGCCGAACCTCAATCCCCCAGGGCATACCCTTGGTCCAACCAAATTCAGCAAGATACGCGGCGGTCGAGGCCAGCGCATCGCTTGGATTGTCTGACCAGATATCGCGCTTGCCGTCGCCGGTGAAATCTACTGCATAGTCGCGATAAGAGGTTGGTATAAACTGGGTGTGCCCCATGGCGCCCGCCCAACTGCCGACCATATGAGGTACGGTCGTATCACCGCTGTTTAAAATCTGCAGCGCTGTTATCAATTGTTCTTCGAAAAATGCGCCGCGACGCCCGTCATAGGCCAGTGTCGCAAGTGCGGAAATCACCGCGATCCCGCCGCGCTTTTTGCCGTAGGCACTTTCTAAACCCCAGACAGCTACTATGATCTCTTTTTCCACCTGATAGCGGGCCTCGATTTTGCTCAAGGTGTTATGCCATTTATGCAGGGCCTTTTTGCCGTTTGTGACGCGCTTTGTGGCGACTGCGATGTCGAGATAATCCCAGATAGTTTTGGTGAACTCTGACTGATTACGGTCCAGTTCAATGACTTTTTCCAAATACTGAACATCGCGCATTGCTGTGTCAAACGTAACAGCTGGTACGCCTGAGGCCAGTGCTCTGTACCGAAAGCTGCGGACCCAGCGTCCCAGTTGTGCCTCTTTGTGTTCGATGTTTTTTTCTGTCTTGGATGCGAAAAGAGCCGGTTCTGATGGGCCTGAGGTTGCCGGTCGCAATGGCGCGGCTTGTGACGCCGGTGCAAGCATCACAGCTGCAATCAAAAAGGCGGATGAAATCTGGAATGACATTCTGCAAATCTCATTTTTGAATACATGTTAATCCGTTTATCTTTAGCGGATATTTTATGTCTCGCAAAGAGCGCAAATACGAGATTTGCAGCCAAACAGGAATTTACTGCCGATGCGCAGGACGATAAGGAGATATCTAGGTCTGTTGTCCCGCCGTAATAGCGACAAGGTGTGTCTGGGGTTCAGTGACGCGATAGAACCCGGCGATACAGAAGAAAGGGAATGTGTATGAGCGATCAAAAACCTGTGGTGTTGTGTATCCTTGATGGTTGGGGTGTGAACCCAGACCAGGCCGGTAACGCGCCTGCTCTGGCGGCGACGCCTCATTTTGATCGGTTAATGGCGCAATGTCCGAATGCGCAGCTGATCACCCATGGTCCTCAGGTTGGTCTGCCTAGCGGCCAGATGGGCAATTCCGAAGTGGGCCATACCAATATTGGCGCTGGGCGGGTTGTGTCGATGGACCTTGGCCAGATTGATCTGGCAATAGAGGATGGATCGTTTTTCCAAAACCAGTCCCTGATGGCGTTTGCCGCCGATGTCAGTGCGAATTCCGGCACAGCGCATCTGTTTAGCCTAGTATCGGATGGCGGTGTTCATGGGCATATAACCCATTTAAAGGCGGCGGTGCAGGCGTTGGTGGCAAGCGGCTTAGAGGTGGTTGTGCATGCGATTACCGATGGGCGCGATGTTGCACCACGATCTGCGGATGGTTTCGTCCAAGACCTGTGCGAAAGCTTGCCGGAGGGCGTACGGATTGGGACTGTGATCGGACGTTATTTTGCCATGGATCGCGACACCCGCTGGGAACGGGTTCAAACCGCCTATGATGCGATTGTGCATGCAAAAGCAAACGTGTCTGCCGCCTCGGGCGCCGCGGCGGTTGCTCATGCCTATGCGCAGGATGTCAGTGACGAGTTCATACCCGCAACGGTGATTGCGGGTTATGATGGGATTGCCAAGGGAGACGGTTTGTTTTGCTTGAACTTCCGCGCTGACCGGGCGCGTGAAATTCTCAGTGCGCTGGCTGATCCCGCATTTGATACATTTGATGTCGGTGTGCGACCAAAGCTGTCGGGATGTCTTGGCATGGTTGGTTATTCCGATCACCACAATAGTTTCATGACCGTCTGCTATCCCAAACAAAAAATCGTAAATACTCTGGGTGCCTGGGTGGCCCAGCACGGCAAACGTCAGTTCCGTTTGGCCGAGACCGAAAAATATCCGCATGTGACCTTTTTTCTAAATGGTGGGGTCGAGGTGGCCGAAACTGGTGAGGACCGGTTCATGCCCGCTTCGCCAAAAGTGGCAACCTATGACCTGCAACCCGAAATGTCCTCGGTCGAGGTGACCGACGCTTTGGTGGCGGCCATTGCAGAGGGCTACGATCTGATAGTGACAAATTACGCTAATCCCGACATGGTGGGCCATACCGGCGATCTGGACGCTGCAATCAAGGCCTGTGAGGCCGTTGATCAGGGTTTGGGCCGTGTTGTTGAAGCGATTGAAAAGGTGCAAGGGCGAATGATTGTGACAGCAGATCATGGCAATTGCGAGGTTATGGCCGACCCCAAAACGGGGGGTGCCCATACCGCCCATACCCTTAATCCGGTACCGGTTATCTTGGTAGGAGGTCCGCAAGGAACGGCGCTGAATGATGGCTGTTTGGCTGATTTGGCACCCAGCCTGCTCGCATTAATGGATTTGCCGAAACCGCCCGAAATGACAGGAAAGACATTGATCGCAAGATGAAACCTCGATGCGCGCCTTAATTTATATTGTGCTTTTGCTGCTGAGCCCGGCGGCTCACGCTGACACTGATCCCCGGCAGGCGGCTTCAGCGGCGGTGGCTTTGCTTGAGGATGCGGCGGTTGCGCTAGTCTATTCCGAAACCGCGCGTGACCGGGTCAAGGCGTTGAGCGCTGCGGTTAGAGGCTATGAGGCCGGTCTGGCTGCCATGCGGGTGGGATTGCGCCAAGTGGCAATCCGAGAGGCGCGGATGACGCAGGAAATAAACCTTCGTGAGGGCGGCATCTCTCGATTGCTTGGCGTGCTGCAAACGATCGTGCGCTCGCCTGCACCGACGATTTTGCTGCATCCTGCCGGTCCGGTTAAAACTGCCCGTTCGGCGATGTTGTTGGCGGATGTCACGCCGGGCTTGCAGGCGCAAGCGCAGGCTTTGCGCCGAGATCTTGATGAGGTAACTGCGTTGCGCCAATTGCAACAGCAGGCCTCAAACCACATGCAAAAAGGCTTGGTTGGCGCGCAATCGGCGCGCACCAAATTGAGCCAAGCGATGTCTGGACGCCGGGATTTGCCCCAGCGTTTTGTCGAGGATCCGCTGCAGACTGCGGTGTTGATTGCTGCGACCGAGACCTTGGCGGCCTTTGCCAACAGCGTCGGGTTGATTGCCACTGAAGAGATTACAACGGCGCTGCCGGATATCGCTGGACAAAAGGGACGGCTAGCGATGCCGGTCCGGGGCCAGTTGTTGCGGATCAAGGACGAGGCCGATGCCGCGGGCGTGGTGCGTCCGGGAATTGTTCTGGCAACCCGGCCCCGCGCGCTGGTTACCGCACCTGCGGCAGCGACAATCCGTTATCGGGGGCCTTTGCTTGACTATGGACAAGTGCTTATTTTAGAACCACAGAAAGATACGTTGTTCGTTTTGGCTGGGCTGGCGCAGGTTTATGGCAAAATCGGGCAGGTCGTGCCGGCTGGCAGCCCGTTAGGGTTGATGGGGGGGCAAACCCCACAAATAGATGCCATATTATCACAATCGCGCGATGGAACTGGAATTGATCGCACACAAACGCTCTATATAGAGGTAAGGCAGGGGAACACTCCGGTAGACCCGCTGGACTGGTTCACATCACAGAAGGATTGAACATATGAACAAAATCGTCATGGCCATTGCTGGCGGTGTTCTGGCTGGAACGCTTGTTACAACGCAGGTCGCTGGGCCACTTCTGGCTCAGGAAAATAGCCAGAAAGCCAATATATATCAGCAATTGGACTTGTTTGGCGATATTTTTGAACGGATTCGGGGGCAATATGTTGAAGAGGTTGATGCCGCAGATCTGATTGAGGCGGCCATTGACGGCATGCTCAGCTCGCTTGATCCACATTCCAGCTATTTGTCGCCTGAGGACGCCGCCGATATGCGGGTGCAGACTCGGGGCGAATTTGGTGGTCTCGGTATCGAAGTCACGCAAGAAGAGGGCTTTGTCAAAGTTGTTTCGCCGATTGATGACACCCCGGCTGATGAGGCCGGTATTGAGGCGGGTGATTTCATCACCCACGTTGATGGTGACAGCGTTCTGGGTCTAAGCCTTGATGATGCGGTCGGTATGATGCGGGGTGTGGTTGGCTCTGAGATTGTCATCACCGTGGTGCGCGAGGGCGAGGATGAGCCCTTTGATGTTACCATTGTTCGCGACACCATCAAACTCACCGCCGTGCGCACCCGCGTCGAAGGTAAGAGCGTGGTCCTGCGCGTCACCACTTTTAATGACCAGACCTATAGCAATCTTGAAGCTGGTATCGAAAAGCAGATCGAGGCTGCCGGCGGCATTGATTTGGTCAATGGCTTTATTTTAGATCTGCGCAACAACCCCGGCGGGTTGCTGACGCAGGCAATTCGGGTCTCGGATGCGTTTCTCGACAAGGGCGAAATTGTCAGTACCCGGGGTCGTGACCCCGAAGATGGAGACCGGCACAACGCCAATATTGGCGATCTTGCCCAGCAAAAGCCGTTGGTTGTGTTGATCAATGGTGGCTCGGCTTCGGCCTCCGAAATTGTCGCCGGTGCGTTGCAAGATCACCGCCGCGCCATCGTCGTGGGCACCAAGAGCTTTGGCAAGGGGTCGGTTCAGACGGTGATGCCGATGCGCGGCAGCGGTGCGATGAAGCTGACCACGGCGCGGTACTACACTCCGTCGGGCCGGTCGATTCAGGCGCTTGGTATTTCGCCTGATATTATTGTTGAACAGCCGCGACGGGTTGCTGAAGACGATGAGGAGGCGACAGAAACCCCTCGTCGCAGCCGCTCTGAGGCCGATCTGCGCGGAAGTCTGAATAATGACAGCCTGACCGAGGATGAAATCCTGCAGATCGAGACCGATCGCGAAAAGGCCGAAGCCGCCGCAAAACTGCGCAAGGATGATTATCAGATGGCCTATGCGATTGATATCCTCAAAGGTCTGTCGGCGCTGGCGCCCAAATGACCACAGACGATTTGACCGCAGGCAATCTGACAGCCGACGCCATCGCCGCATTGCCCTATCGTGAAAACGTTGGGGTGATGCTGCTTAATGCGGCAGGAGCGGTTTTCGTTGGCCAGCGTTTGGACAATCGGACGCCGGCTTGGCAGATGCCACAGGGCGGCATTGACCCGGGCGAGGATCCGCGCACCGCTGCCTTGCGCGAGTTGCAAGAAGAAACCGGCGTGCGCCCGGATCTGGTTGAGATTTTGGCGGTGTCCGACGATTGGATCACCTATGACCTGCCCGCGGATCTGGTGGCGAAACTATGGCAGGGGCGCTATCGCGGCCAGACCCAAAAATGGTTTTTGATGCGGTTCAAAGGCACCGATAGCGACGTGGATATTGCCACTGAACATCAAGAATTTTCCCACTGGCAATGGCTGGCGGTGGATCAACTGGCCGACAATATTGTGCCGTTCAAACGGCCAGTGTACCAACAGGTGCTGGCGGCGTTTGCGGTGCATTTTTAGCTATTTGATCCCGTATTTACGCGGTCACATGTAATGAGTTTATCAGAAGAAGGGCGCTTTTAAAAATTTAAAGTGCTGGTGCAAAGGCGGAGTGATCCCGCTAGAGCCCAGCCTTATGGAAATCTATTTTGTGAGCCATAAGTAACGACACTGAAAAAATTGGGTATACTAGGTTTAGGGCTCATAACCAGAATAACACAGTTGATGTGAGAGCAAAGGCAAAATGAAAGACCTCTGGGCATAGGTCATAACCCGTTGCAACACGTTGCCAGTCTTTGAGGCGGTCAAGCATGACCTCATTTGGGGTCTTTTCTTGTAACTGCGCTTGTCGTATTTGATAGCCTTGTCATGTGATTTTCGTCTGGGGATGCAGGACGTTGTGCCCATACCCGCACGGGCTTTGCGAAACCAGTGCGCATCATAACCACCCCCCCCAACAGGCGGTCCGCTATTGATAGGCTACTCGCAAGGGTGCTCGCTCCAGTATAGTCGGCGGCCTGACCCGCGGTCATCACGAGACGAATAGGCCGCCCAAATCGTATCCGTCACAGTATGTAGCTTTGTGATCATGTCGCCTTTGGTTGGCCCTATTAGACGTCGACGGCCCCCTTTTTGACTGGCAAAGTGAAGGCGGTTCGGTGGACTTTAAGGTAGGTCGCATGGATTGAGAGCGTTTCGTTGTCAGGCGCTTCAGCTGCAAGCCTTTCTGCCATCTGGACAAACACTCCCATATCGCTCCAGCGGTTGTAAAGCGTCTTGGGCGGGGCGTACTTTTTAGGCGCGTCGCACCAACGTAAGTCATTGTGCTTGATCACGATAATCCAATTAATGATCCGCTGATCATCGACACGTGGTACACCATGGCTCTTCGTTCAGCTTTTTGTTCCCTTGGTTTGATGGTGCGATCTGTTTTTTGGAATGGAAAGCAGCATTATGGGACAGATACGTCACGGCTCGCGATCGCAAGCTATGAATGCGGCGCCAAGCCGGGAAGATGGGATCAATGTCAAAACAGTCGCCAAATAGCGTAAGCGCGAGACCTTGGATAACCGCAAGACAGGCCTGACGGAACCCAGCCTGATGGAACCCCGCCTGACGGAACCCGGCCTGACGGTTCTGAACCCAGCCGAGGAAACGATGGCCGTGGCCTTAGGCGTCATACGCTGCTTCCGCTTGATAATTGCCAGCATGCTTTGCACCCGTCGATCCCACATCTGACGCGTTCTTCATTGCATCGTTGTTAGCAACCGCACGCCATATCTAGGTTGCCGGATAGGGAGGGCGACAAGCCAAAGTGGCAAAAATTCAAAAGATACCCCATTGGCTATTTCCATATCGAGGTCGCGGAGCTTTGTGCCAACGAAGGCCAGCCGGAGCTCTTTGTGGCCATTGGCCCACCAGAAAAT
>Ga0206131_10003230_pt1 | contig 18990 bp, 18 predicted proteins | sample Helgoland_Spring_FD_148636 | JGI IMG/M metagenome (GOLD analysis project Ga0206131, IMG submission 148636) | Pelagic subsurface seawater microbial communities from Kabeltonne, Helgoland, North Sea - Helgoland_Spring_Bloom_20160517_1 | ecosystem: Environmental > Aquatic > Marine > Epipelagic ...
AACCAAAACGTACTCCAGGCCATGCTAAGAAGTCTCATATCGTAGTAGCTAAATCTGGCGGTAAAGTAAAAACGATTCGTTTCGGCCAGCAGGGAGCTAAAACGGCAGGGAAGCCGAAGGCTGGAGAATCAACAGCAATGAAAAAGAAGAGGGCGTCTTTCAAAGCACGACACGCCAAGAATATCGCTAAAGGCAAAATGTCAGCAGCATATTGGGCAGATAAAGTCAAATGGTGAGTAAAACACATAAGCATCACGTACAGGGGAAAATAGCCCCACAATATGACGTTGTAGTAAATGCAAACTCAAACGGTGATGTATGTACCATTAATAACCCCTTACCTGTAGTTAATGTTGGTAGTAGTAATAATATTGACCTCGCTGCTGGGTTGCTAACCGGTCATTCTCATATCAACAAGTTTGGGTTCAATCCAGCTGTAGGTACAGGATTTGAAATTGTATCCGATCAAAGTGTTGTTGCTCAACCATATCCGACCACTGCTGTTACTATTTCGTTAATTAGTAGTGCAACAACTAATGATGCTGGGTTGAATATAAGCATACAAGGTCTTGACGCCAACTATGCGATACAGGAAGAAACCGTTACTTTGAACGCAGGTGGCTCATTTACAACAACCAATACATACCTTCGTGTGTTTCGTGCTATTGTAAACTCTACGAATCAGGGCAATATTACTATACAATATAATACCGACCCCACATCTATTGCTGATGTCATTCCCTCTGATGCTGGTCAGACATTGATGGCTGTGTACACAGTTCCTGCCGGAAAGACTGCGTATCTCATTAAGTTCCAAGGTAATGTGGAAAAAGATACAGGTACGATATTCAGATTAAGGTGTAGACCTTTTGGCGGTCAATTCAGCGTAAAAGGTCAGTATGGCACATTCGGATCGTCAGTTACATATGATTACCCAGTACCATTAGTGATTACTGAGAAAACTGACATCGAAATACAAGTAAAGGCGAATGGTACGACTGGCGCTGGCGCTATCTTTGACCTAATTTTAATAGATAATTAAAGGAGATAATTATGACAGAGAATTTTCATCCAGCAGACACTAATGGTGACGGAAAAGTTTCCGACGCCGAACAAAAAATGTATATGGAATTCAAACGCAAAGAGCTTGAAGACCAAGATGCACAGCGTGATGCAATGCGAAAGATGACATGGTTTTCTCTATCAGGAATGCTACTTTATCCTTTCGGCATATTCTGCACATCATTATTCGGATTAGATAGCGCCGCTAAAATAATCGGTGATATTGCTCCCACTTACTTTGTAGCTATCGCAGCCCTGGTTTCAGCATTCTTTGGAGCCAACGCATATGCAGGGAAGAAATAATGGAAATGTTACTTGATTTAGCAATGACTTTTTGGCAGTGGACAGTACTCGCAGTACTGGTACTCATTGGTTTTATAGTAAACAAAGTAGATAAAAAAGAAGAAACACTGGTAGGATTTAAATATAAGTTTATGCCAGTTATGTCACCTTTACCGATCAAAACAAAAGATAAAGGTTTTTGGAAAGGTATCCTAATGTGGTTACTCGGTACACGTAAGTGGAAAATCGAACAAGATTTTAACTATACTCTGAATGATGTAGAATATAAGATACCTGCGGGGTTTGAGTTTGATGGAGCATCTGTTCCTAAGTTTCTCGCAACTTTCTTATCGCCAGTAGGAGTACTACTCATGGGAGGTTTAGTTCATGACTACGGTTATAAATTTGCCACTCTTATGAAGAAAGATGGAAGTACAATCGGTTATCACAATCAGAAATACATGGACGGTTTGTTTCGTGACATTTGTATTGAAGTAAATGGTTTCCGAGTTCTTAACTATCTAGCATACTGGTCACTGCGTCTAGCAGGATTCGTAGCCTGGAATGGTCATAAAAAGAGAGGTACTCAGTGTGAAATGGATTAAAGCAGCAATGAAAGAACGCACATCTTGGGATGGTGCAATGTTAATAGCAGTCTGTGGTTCGGTTATACTTTTCGGTGGTTTAGCAAAACTACTAGCATGGGTAGGCTTAGGCTACGGTATCTGGACACTAGTTAAAAAAGAAGATTAATATGGCAGTAGAAGTAAGTCGCAGAGATATTATCTCTGATGAAATAGTTGAATTAGGATCTGAGGCAAGATTTCTTAAGCTTCCAATAGCTCCATATATGGAGCTATTGAATGTCACTCCGTTACCCTCGCAGATAGCAATTATCAATGCGGTTAACGACCCAAAGTATCGTTTTATTTCTGCCGCTGTCTCTCGGCGGCAGGGAAAAACGTACATAGCCAATATCATTGGACAGCTCGTGTCTTTGGTTCCTGGCTCTAATATTCTAATAATGTCTCCCAACTACTCTTTGTCTCAGATCTCTTTTGATCTACAGAGAAATCTAATTAAGCATTTTGATTTAGAGGTTACAAAAGATAACGCCAAGGATAAAGTTATTGAAATCTCTAACGGGTCTACTGTAAGAATGGGTTCTGTTAATCAGGTCGATTCTTGTGTAGGTAGATCTTATGACCTTATCATCTTTGATGAGGCCGCACTCGCTGACGGCAAGGACGCCTTCAACGTTGCACTTCGTCCTACCCTAGACAAACCAAATTCTAAAGCAATCTTTATCTCAACACCTCGAGGCAGAAACAACTGGTTTTCTGAGTTCTTTTACAGAGGATTCTCGGAAGACTTCCCAGAATGGTGTAGCATACGAGCAACCTATCGAGATAACCCTCGAATGAGCGAAAGCGATATTTCAGAGGCACGAAAGTCGATGTCTGAAGCAGAGTTTAAGCAGGAGTACGAAGCTGACTTTAATACTTATGAAGGGCAGATCTGGAAGTTCAACTTCGAGACACAGGTAAAAGATCTATCTCAGTTTGATACTAGTAATATGGACGTCTTTGCGGGGTTGGACGTAGGTTTTAAAGATCCAACAGCACTGTGTGTAATCGCTTATGATTGGGATAATGATAAATACTACTTAGTAGACGAGTACATGAACAATGAACGTACTACTGAGCAGCACGCAGTAGAAATACAAAAATTAATTGAAAAATGGGATATTGACTATATCTATATTGACTCTGCAGCACAGCAGACTCGGTTTGACCTGGCACAGAACTATGATATTAGTACTATTAACGCTAAAAAGTCTGTACTTGACGGCATTGGACATGTATCTGCAATTATTGATAATGACAAACTCTATGTCGACCAAGAATGTAAACAATCACTGACTTGCCTTGACGCGTATCAGTGGGATCCTAACCCAAATCTAATGAAGGAAAAACCGAAGCACAACATGGCTTCGCACATGGCAGATGGTATGCGCTACGCACTTTACTCATTTCAAACCGCGCAGGTATCCTTCTAGCGATACCTACTCAAAAATAGTTATTGACAAGTCATCCTAAAGCCGATATAATTCTTTAAATGAAAAATCGAGGAACCAAAGGAAAATGCCTAAGCTAAAACGCGATGTAGTAAAATATGTACGAGATAAGGCAAAGTCTAAGTATGAAAAGGGTTCCTCTTGCGAGATTTGCGGTGAGACAGAGCAGTTAGACTTTCACCACTTTTACAGTTTAACTCCTTTGTTGAATCAATGGTTGACAAAGAACAAACACAATCCTGAGTACATTCAATCACTTCGGGATGACTTTATAGAAGAACATCATGCTGAGTTATACGACCACACAGTTACGCTGTGTCATACTCACCATTTAAAACTTCACTCAATTTACGGTAAAGACCCTGGGCTGGGAACTGCTAAAAAGCAGATGCGGTGGGTAGAGATTCAAAGAGAAAAACATAATGGCATGGTATAACAACTTATTTGGTAACAAACCTGTCGAGGAGAAACTGAATCCTGCTCAATATAATATTGGCGGGGGTAAAACAGAATCTTCAAGAGAGTCAACCCTAAGTTACGAGAGAGCCTATGAAGATCTAGAAATCGTTAATCGCGGCGTAAATATGATCGTTGATGACGTAGCAGAGATTCATACTTTAGTTTCCCGAGACAATGCTTTTAGGGGTGTAATTCCAGGAGTTAAAGCTTCTAAGGTAGAGACTCTTCTTAATAAGTCTCCTAATCCTTATCAAGATATTAATACTTTTAAGCGTAATCTTATTACTGATTTTTTACTTGATGGAAACATCTTCATGTACTTCGATGGAGCACACATCTATCACTTACCTGCTACAGATGTAAAGATACATTCAGACAAAGAAACTTATATTGAAAAGTTCACAATGTTTGATACTACTTTTAGTCCTGATGAAATTATTCACATTAAAGAAAACTCTTTTCACTCTATCTATCGTGGAGTTCCTCGTTTAAAGCCAGCGTTACGCACTATGATTTTGATGAAGAGAATGAGAGATTTTCAGGATAACTTTTTCAAGAACGGAGCAGTTCCAGGTCTAGTACTTAAATCACCAAATACACTTTCTGAGAAAATCAAAGAACGAATGATGGTTTCTTGGCAAGAAAGATACCGTCCAGATGCGGGCGGAAAACGACCACTTATCTTAGATGGCGGAATCGAGGTCGATAAGATCTCAAATGTAAATTTTAAAGAATTGGATTTTCAATCTGCAATTTCAGAAAATGAAAAGATAATTTTAAAGGCGCTCGGAATCCCTCCAATTTTGATGGATTCTGGTAACAACGCTAACATTCGCCCAAATATGCGACTATATTATTTGGAGACTATACTTCCTATAGTTCGAAAAATTAATTATGGACTCGAAAGATATTTTGGTTTTGAGTTAAGTGAGGACATTACCAATATTCCCGCTTTACAACCTGAATTACGAGATTCATCTGCGTATTACACATCACTAGTAAACGGTGGTATTATTACTCCTGCAGAAGCTAGAGATCGTTTAGGCTTCGAAACTATAGAAGGAACAGAAGACATTAGAGTTCCGGCTAATATTGCAGGTTCTGCAGCTAACCCAGATGAGGGTGGTCGCCCCACAGAAGAAGGAGAAGAATAAATGGCAGTTCGCCAAAAAGCACAAGTATTAGAGATAGCAAGAAAGCAGTTTGAAGATTTCGGGCTACCTGCGGATATTGAATATAAAAACTACCTAGCAATAGTAGGCCCTAGAGAGGCTTTATGTGTTAGATCAGTTAAAAGAAGTTTTAAGGCATGGAAGTATATTACCCATGCTCTTAAGATCCGGCACCCTGAGCTGTTTGTTAAGCCAGAGCCTAAGCCCGAGCCGAAGCCAATGCCGAAAGCCGAGCCTAAACGAGTTACACCTAAAGCACCAAAGCCAGCTCCAAAGGCCGCGGTCAAGCCTGCTGTTAAACCAGCAGTAAAAAAGGATTAAGATATGAATAAGATCTTTAATCTTACGTCTACTTTCAAGACTCATGCAGAGGATGATGGCTCTGTAATGATTCGTGGGATGGCAAGCACGGCTGACTTTGATCGCGCGGGTGATTCCATTTCAGCAGAAGCCTGGCAGAAAGGTGGACTAAAGAACTTTGAAAAAAATCCAATTATCCTGTTTAATCATGACTATGATAAACCAATTGGTCGAGCTACCGGTCTGAAGTCTGGACCAGATGGCTTGGAGCTGGAATGTAAGATTAGTAAGGCGGCGCCTGCTAATGTTGCTCAACTAGTTAAAGACGGTGTTCTTGGGGCCTTTTCCGTAGGTTTCCGAGTCAAGGATGCTGATTATATTAAGGAAACCGACGGACTAATGATTAAGGACGCTGAATTATTCGAGGTATCAGTTGTATCTGTACCCTGCAATCAGTCAGCTACTTTTTCGCTCGCGAAGTCTTTTGACTCAGATGCTGAGTACGAAGAATTCAAAAAAACTTTCACAAATCGTGTAGATCTAGCAGGTCAGTCTCTGGCTAAGGATGAAGTTATTACTTCGGGAATAGCTAGTGACACACCTCAAAGCGCGGATATTCAATCCGCAGATCAGGAGATCAAGATGGATAATCAAAACATCGACTTGGAAGCTTTTGCAAAGAAGGTAGCTGAAGACACAGCTGCTAAGATTGCTATGAAGCAAGCCGAGCAAAAAGCAGCTGAAGAAGCAGAAGCAAAGGCAGCAGCCGAAGCAGAAGTTGAAAAAGCTCAGGCTCTAGAAGCCGAATCAATCCGCGTTAAAGCGGGTGTAGAAACTGGCGTTGAAGCTCTTATGGCTGATGTACAAAAGCAGCTTAACGAAAAAGACGCTAAGTTTGAAGAAGTTATTGCTAAGTATGGCAAAGACCTCGAAGAAAAATCAGCTGAAATTGCTGCTATGCAGAACAGCAAGAAGTCTTTCTCTGACCGCTCACAAGGCGATCTGAGCAAGTTCGGTAAAGAGTTCATGACTGGCCATATGCTAGGTGTAATGACTGGTAAAGGTTGGGACACTGACTACTCTAAAGACTTGTTTGAGAAAGCTGGCGTAAACTATGCAGCTAATGCTGGTGATATCGCTCAAGGCGTTTCTACTCAAATCGAGAAAGAAATCATGCAAGAGCTTAAGCTTGCTCAAGCTTTCCGTGAGATTACTATTAACTCTCAGACTCAAGTATTGCCAATCCAAACTGATGCACTTCCAGCAGCTTGGGGCGCTAACACTGCCGCCGCAGGTAACTTGACTAACCGTCCTCAGGTAACTGGTAACCAGTATAACGCTGCTCAGGTAATTCTGAAAGCTAACCGTCTGGTTTCTACTACTTTCATGGACAACAATGTTGATGAAGAAGTACTTGTTAACTTGATGCCTATGTTGATTGACTCTGTTGCTCGTGCTCACGCTCGTGCTGTAGACAATGCAATCATCAATGGTACTTCTGGTGGCGATGAAGGCTTTGACGGTCTTGAAGCTCTTGCTGGTACTAACAGCGTTGCTGTTCTTAACTCTACTGGCGCTGCCGACACTAGCGTAACCGCTGCTGAGTTCTTAGCTGGCCGTAAGCTAATGGGTAAATATGGTATGGATCCTTCTGATCTTGTCTATGTTGTATCTCAGGCTCGCTACTATGACCTATTGTCTGATGCTGCTTTTGCTGACATCACTGACGTAGGTTCTGACATCGCTACTAAGATTACCGGTACTGTTGGTGCTATTTATGGCACTCCAGTAATCGTATCTGACCAGTTAGAAACTGAAGCTAACACTGCTTCTGTAGGCTACTGTGTTAACGTACGTAACCACGTAATCCCACGTCTCCGCGGTGTATCTGTAGAGCAGGACTACGAAGTAATGAACCAGCGTAACGTAATCGTTGCTAGCCAGTCTCTTGGCTTCAACCAGCTACGTGCCAACAACGGTACTACCGATGTATCTGTTGTTAAACTGATTCGTACTGATAGCTAATACTTAAAAGGTATAAAAACGAGGGGGAGTTTATCTCCCCTAAGTTTTTACTAATGGACTTATAAATGGCAAATTTGATTACAATAGACGAATACAAAACTTCGGAGAATATCCAAAGTACAAAGGAAGATGCTCGCATCAATTCTTTGATTGCCGCTGTGAGTGCATTAGTAAAAACTTACTGTGGAAACAGCATAGTAGATTTCTACGCTACTAATAAAATAGAAGAATTCAGTGTTAATTGGGGAACTAATCTTGTTCAATTAACAGAAGCCCCGGTAGTGTCAATAGTATCTGTAGAGGAGAGAACTGATTTTTCTTCAAGCTATACTACTGTTCCTGCTACTGAGTACTACGTAGATTCAAGTACAGACAGTATTTACAGAGTAACTACTTCTGGTGGAAAGAAGTTGTGGCCTACAGGCCCTGCAAGCGTAAAAGTTACTTATAAAGCCGGATACGCAGAGTGTCCCGCAGATTTACAATTAGCAGTTATTGATTTGATTACTTACTATATGAAAGACGAGCACAAAGCTCGCCAGACTATAGCAGGTGCAAGCATCCAAAATAGTGCTTCTTCAAGTCAGAGAAACAACGTAGCGTTTCCTGACCATATTAAGCGTGTTCTGGACCTGTATAAGAACTTTTAATGAGTACAGAGAGTTTAACAAAATTTTTAAACAAACTTTCAGCAGAGTTAAAGAAAAGCTCCGCAGAGTACAGAGCCGCAGATGCTAATAAAAGGCCACACCTTTTTAGGTTTACTAGCACAAAGTTTGCTACGCAACTAAAAAGGCAAATAGAGGCGCAAGATATTCCGCTATCTAATGCCGACAGGAAATTCATAAATACGGAAGCTGATAGATTACTAGACCAATTAAAAACCAAGTTATTGAGGATACAAGCAACCGATAAAAAGATAAAGACAGGTAAGACATACGTTAGAATGACCTTTACGTCTTCTACCGAAGTAGATGCAGGACAGTATGCTGACCCTGAGTCTATTTACCATAAAATTTATAATTCTTACCGCCCTTTATTGAGGGATAGTTTTGAGCGTATTCAAAACTATCTTAGACAGCAAGAGTTTACACATCCTGGTACAGGAAGAAAGAGAAGTAAAATTATACGTACCACATCAGGAAAGTCAGAACGTAAAGCAGCAGGTAGAGAGCTTAACTTAGGACACGTTGAAGGTAAAAGTGTGGTTGAATCTTTTATTCGAGACGCTTTTGAAGAGGTTTTATCTAGCGAAAGTGTTTATACCGATAACGGAGATGCTCTTTCCGAAACAGATATTAGAGCAGACATGTCTGATTTAGGTATTGATATAAAGCTTATTAAGAATACAAAAATTGACTCATATACTGTAGAGCTAGAATCTGCAATAGATAACAGAGCCGGAGGTAAGATTTTAAAGGCAAATAAAGCGAAGCTAGAAGATCAAATCGTTGCCGCAGTAAAGAAGTTAGGGGGCATTGCAAACCTAAAAGGCTCAGATTCTCTCAAAGAGAAGTACATAAAAAAGACGCGACAAGAAGTGTTAGAACCTTTTAAAAAAATAGGTGCTACTGTTTCAGCAAAAAACACTAAGATTAAAGAAAAAAGCTCTAATACAACAAAGAGTAGCTCTGCCAAAGCAGTTAAAGCATCTCAAAGTAGAAAGAGAGCAGGAAAAAAAGCACTTCCTGCAAGACTTAAAGCAAAACAATCTAGAGAGCAGTCATCTTCAGCACAACCTTTACAGTTGATAGGACTTATAAATAAACAACTACCGAGTACTGTAAGAAAAAATATGAGAGAGCCTGCACTTGTAAATAGAACAGGAAGATTTGCATCTAGTGTTCAAGTAACTGATATAGTTCAAACACCAAAAGGCTATCCAAGTTTTGGATATACTTACCAAAGAAATCCTTATCAAGTATTTGAGGAAGGTAGCTCGGGAAACTGGGCAAACGGAAATAGAGATCCACGAGATCTAATTGACAAATCTATTCGAGAAATCGCAGCACAGTTTGCAATCGGAAGATTCTATACTAGGAGAGTATAATGGGAACAAGAGCATTCACGACACGAAGACTGGGTATTGTTAATGCACTTGTCGACCAGTTAAAAAATATAAACGGGGCAGGAGCATATCTATCTGATGTAAATGAAAATGTTTCTCCTCGACTAAAATTTTGGGATGAGGTGGAGGAGTTTCCTGCAATTCACCTAAATGCTGGCTCGGAGACACGAGAGTACCAAGCCGGAGGTTATAAAGACAGATTCCTTTCTATTACGTTAAGATGCTACGTCCAAGCAGAAGATTCTGTACAAGCTCTAGACGAGTTATTAGAAGATGTCGAAACCGTATTAGAGGATAACTCTCGATTACCGTATTTAGATCGTACTCAAACGACTCAATACACACAACAAATCACAATAGTCAGTGTAGATACTGACGAAGGTGTACTTGAACCTTTAGGAGTCGGTGAGATTCTTATAGAGGTTCGATACTAGAAAATGCAGGCACGAGCAAACGTTCACGTCCTAGCCTTTTCAAGATAACATAGGAGATATACTATGGCTGATCAATTATATTTTAGCAGAGATACGAAAATCTATATCGAGATAGGTTCCGCAATTTGGGAAGTACCTGTTCTTGATGGCTTTTCATTCTCACAAGCAACAAACTCATCAGAGGTAACTCTGTCTGAGATGTCAGGTACAGGCGGTTCAAGCCGTCGTGGACGACGAATGTTTAATGACTCATTCGCACCTGCAGAGTGGAGTTTCTCTACTTATATGCGTCCTTTTACTTCAACAGGTACAGGAAGTGGAGCAGCTTCGGCAGTGGATGGTGATCATCACGCAGTAGAAGAGGTTCTTTGGGGCTTATTTGCAGGTCCTGCACACTACCAAGGTCAAGAGTTTAAAGATGAAGCTGGCGGAACTGCTTATATTGCACATAGCGCTACTTCTGCCGATATTGACTTTGCACAATCTAACAAAAGTACTTTAGGTACTGCAAATATCTATTTTGCGATGGGTGGAGCAAATGATACCAAAACAGTTTATAAGATAAGCGACTGCGTTGTAAATGAGATGGCGGCAGACTTTGATATTGATGGTATTGCTACCATTAACTGGTCTGGAATGGGCTCACTTATCAGTGACGAAGGTACTTCAGTTCCTACAGCTACCATTTATGAAGGTATTAATGCAACAAACAACTTTATTCGTAATCGACTAACCACTCTTACTGCTGGTAAGTATGGTACTCCTGCACTAATTAATGCATCTAACCAACCTGTGTCTGGTAAGCGTTACAAAATTACAGAAGTTGGAGACACTAACTGGACTGATATTGGAGCCGCTTCGGCTGCTATAAACGTTGAGTTTGTTGCAAACTCTACTACTGCTACAGGTTCCGGCACAGGTAAAGCAGCTCTAGAGTCTGAGTACGGTTTAGTATTAACTGGTGGTAACATTACTATTACTAACAACATTACTTTCCTTACTCCAGAAACTCTCGGACAAGTTAATCAGCCTATTGGCCATATTACGGGTTCACGTTCAGTATCGGGTAGCTTCACTTGCTACTTAAACAACGAAACTGATTCAAGTGCAGAGTTGTTTGAAGACTTAGTTGGCGATACCACTACAGTTACAAACAACCACCGTTTAGTATTTGCTATCGGTGGAACTACTCCCAACCTGCCTAGAGTTGAAATGACTATGCTAGACTGTCACCTTGAGCTACCTTCTCACTCTATTGACGATGTAATCTCCCTAGAAACTGCGTTCCACGCATTGCCTAGCGCGATTGATAAGACTGACGAAGTTACTGTTAAGTACTTTGGTAGAGATGTGTAAGGCAGCAGCTACGTAAAAAAAGTTCTTGACATAGGAGGTCATTTAGACTATACTATGAAATAGAAAAAGTTAGAAGGGGCTCTTTTTCGAGCCCCTTTTATTATCCGGAGAAAAATGGCTACTTATAATTTTTTAAAGCAGGCAGAAGTTTATCTTTCAACAACTTACCCTGTTGAAAGTGGCATGACTGTATCTGAAACTCTGGCTCCGAATACATCAGTAGGGAATGTTGGAGCTTTTTCAAATACGAATGAGCATTTAAAAACATTATTTGCCGGAGAAGTAGTTTTACCCTCTACGTTCTCAAATGATCATGAAGTTATTTTTGAGCATGGTGGAACTGGATACGGTACTTGGATTGGTCAGACTCTTATTTCTGGTACAAGATTCTTAATGCTTAGAACTGGTACAGGAACATTAGATACAGATTTTAGTAATAATGACAGAATTTATAAGAGAATTCCTATAGCAGATATTCCAGAGTTCGATGATAAAATGCATACGGTTGCATGGGAGCTGGACCCACCAAATGGAACGGCCAAACTCTGGATAGATAATCGACTTGTAATTAGCGAAATTTGTAGTGACGGTTCTTATAGTCAGTGGACTGGCGGCAATGAGGGAGGCTGGTTAGAAGGCTTTTTAGCAGTCGCAGGACAGGGTAGTGTAGCTGCACACAGAACACCGTGGTCAGGACAAGCAGGTTCCGATTTAAGAATTTATACTGATCAAACTATAGGTAACAATAATTACCCTTTAAGATTAGATGTTTCGGAAGATATAAGTTTTAGTCAAACATTTACAGATAAAACGTATACTCAAAAAACTCTGCATGAACAACATAAAATGCACGCAGCTTCAAACATTAAAAAGGCGAATCCTGCTAATTTTGAGTTTACAATACCTGCTTTAACACAAGCAGACTTAGACACTGTTTTTAGTTTATTAGTAAATTACAAAACAGGTACAAATACTTTAGATACTTTTACTTTACATATAAAATTACCAAACGATAACTATAGGCTAGACAACTGTGTTGCAACAAATGGGACATTCGTAATTGAGAAATTAGAGAATCTCAAATTGACAATATCAGGAGAAGCATCTAGATTATCGAGAGGAGTCGCACTACCTACTACAGGTAGGGTTTCTCGTTCAGGCAGTCGCACGTTTCAACGTGTTGAGCATCTGTCAGCAAGTATAGACTCCGTAGCTTTTACAGAAGGACTTTATAAGGTTTCTGTTGAACTACAAAATGATATAAAGTGGACTCCTTATCAAACCGTCAATGATGCATTGAATGTAACAAATGCTGCTACTTCAATGTACCCCTCTAAGTTTACTCTCGAAAAACGTATTTTATCTGGCTCCGTTGGACAGTATGTGCTTAGTAACTTCAATAGCGATGTTCAGCAGTGGAAAACAGGAGTACCTGTAGTCATAGAAGCAGGCGCAAGCTCTTCTCAAGGTTTCAGATTTAATTTAACAGATTGTACATTCACAAATAGAAATACTGTTAGTGATGTATTTACACAATCTTATGACTGGAAAATGAATGCTAACCCCTCAAGTTTAGGAGATGTAATTAAACTAACTTGGTAATATTTTTAACTTAACAACATATAAGGAACAACAATGGATTTAAAAAAATTAATGGTCGATACCAAAGCAGTTTGGGTTGACTTTCCTGGTCTTAAAGGTTTTGAAGTAGAGGTAGCAAACCTCTCCCGAAAAGAGCTAACAGGTTTACGCAAAAAATGTACTACTACTAAGTTCGATCGTAAGACTCGACAAGCAGTAGAAGAACTAGACGAAGAAAAGTTTGTATCAGAGTTTTCTAGAGCAGTTATCAAAAACTGGAAAGGCTTAACTCTTGCACACTTAGAAACTTTACTATTAGTAGATATTGATGGACAAGATCCTGCAAAAGAGTTGGATTTTTCTGAAGATAATGCAGAAACTTTAGTATCTTCGTCAACAGAGTTCGATACATGGCTCAATGAGGTAGCCTTTGATTTGGACAACTTTCGTTCAAAAGGAAAAGGAGGAACTACTAAACCGGCTGGACAGGTACTTCAAAAATAGTGAATCTAAAATGACGCGAGAGCGTTATTTTACAATGTGTGAGCAGTTAGGTCAAGAACCTAAAGAAGATGAAATACCTCCCGACTGGGAGGATTTCCCTCCCATAGTGGTACAAGCAATGAATACTTTTGCTGTACTAGGGGATAAAATTGTAGCTGACATAGGCTACTTAGGAAAAGATTATTCATTGCTACCATACTTAATGGAGCATCATGGCATAGACGATACAGAATTGTTTATAGAGATTCTAACTTATTTAGAATCAAGGGCTATTAACCAATCTCAAGAACAACTCAAACGAGAAAGGGAGAAGCTAAAGAGAAAACACTAGTGGCAGATACAATAACAGTTACGTATAAAATCAAGGAAGATGGCAGTCTTGCAGCTATCGGCAAAAATGCTGAAAAAGCTGCTAAGTCTACTAAAAAAGCCACCGATGCTTCTGCTCAACACAATAAACAACAAAAAGGTGTTATAGGAGCAACTTCTAATAGCACCAAAGCTTTCTCTAAGATGACCACTGGTATTACTGGTGGTCTTGTTCCCGCATATGCAACCCTTGCAGCAAACGTATTCGCCCTTACCGCACTTTTTGGAGCACTTTCTAAAGCAGCCTCTCTTCGTTTACTCGAAGAAGGCTTATTACGTGTAGGTAATGCTGCAGGCACAAACCTTGCTTATGTTTCTGATGGTCTAAAACAAATCACAGGAGCTGCTATTTCAACAGAAGCCGCTATGCGCTCGGTAGCTTTAGCAACCAGTGCAGGCTTTTCTAGTGAACAGCTAAGTGGTTTAACCAAAGTAGCAAAAGGAGCTTCCGTAGCTTTAGGTCGAGACATGACAGACGCTATGGATCGTCTTGTGCGAGGTACTGCAAAGCTCGAGCCAGAAATTCTAGATGAATTAGGTATTATGGTACGGCTAGATGATGCTGTAGCAGACTACGCCGTAACGCTTGGTAAAAATGCCAAAGATCTTACACAATACGAAAGACGTATGGCTTTCTTAAATGCAACAATCGATCAAGGCTCTAAAAAGTTTGGTTCGCTTGCTGAAAATACTGAAGTCAATCCTTACGATAAATTAGCCGCATCCTTCGCAAACTTAGCAAAAGTGGGTGTAAACCTGCTAAATGTTGTTGTTGAACCTTTTGTAAACTTTTTCTCCTCAAATCCTGTAGCACTAACTGCGGCAGTGACTATGTTCGCAGGAACTTTGGTAAAGCAAGTTGTGCCTGCAATACAAGATTCCGCAAAAGCAGCTACAGTGATGGCTAGTCAAGCTAGTAAGGCAGCTACAGCTTTGGCCGCAAAAACTACTGCGGCTTTTCAAAAATCGGCTAAAGCAGTTTCTTCCTTTCAATTTGCACCGAAAAGTCTCGGTGGATTGGAGATGCAGCTTCGTAAAGGAACAGTAAATGCAGGACAATTAAAAGACGGAATAAAAAAATTACAAGCATCAGAAGATCGCAGACAAAAAAATCTTGATGCAGGTCACTTAAAAAATGTAAAACAAAAACAAAAAGAAATTGCTGATATTAGACGACTAAAAGAAGAGTTAATCGCCTTACAAAAACAAGAAAAAGCAGGACAGGGCGCGGGTGGTGCTTTGGGCAAAGCAAAAGGCATGAGCTCGACCTCTCGCAAAACAGCAGCAGCTTTCAAAATGATGGAAGGAGCAGGCCCATTAGAAGGCTTTAAAATAGCTGCAGCATCTACAGGTAAGCAAGTAAAAGATATAACAAAAACCACGGGAGCACTTAATAAGTTAAGCGTAGGATTCAGAGTAGCAGGCAATAGCGCAAAACTGTTTGGTACTGCACTCTTAAATGCCGTCCCTATAATAGGACAGATAATGATGGCTGTGAGTCTTTTATGGCCTATCATATCTAAACTAATTCCCGAGAAAACCGCTGTTGCTAAAGCAGCGGATAAGGCGGCAGAGAGCTTTTCTAGTTTTCATGACATTGCAGACCAGCTCAATAAAACTCTTGATATAAGCGAAGATATAGTATCTGACTACGTCAATCAATTAAACGTATCAGTAGGAGTAGTAGATCAAGTTTCTTCTGCTTTTACTGCGCTTAAAGCTGCTCAAGAAGCCGCAAATAAAGAAGCAAAAGCAAAAGTTTCCGAAGACGAAAGAGATCGCCTAGAGACAGTTCTTGAGCTTGAACAGTCAATAAGAGATATAAATTCACAAGAGACAAAAGGCTTCTGGGATTATATGAATCTCGGGCGCTTGGAAAGCAATTTAGAAATTGCTCGAGAAAAACTAGCGGACGTAAGAGCAGAAGGCGAAGAAACATTAGCAACGCTGAATGAGTTTGATAGAGCTTCTGGTTTGCAAGTTATAAATACCGCACTAGATGATTTAAAATCTAGTGGTCTAGAAGAGGCTTTAGGAGATCAATTTGAAGGTGTTAAGTCTAAGTTTTTGGTAATACAAAAAGCAGTAAGCGAAGGTTTCTTTAAAGATACGCTAGAAGACGGAACTATCAAAGAAATTCCCGTAACTTTTGAAGAACTCGCCAAAAGACTTCAGGAAGCAAATAGACCTGCACAAACTTTAAAAGCATCTATCGAAGCAGCAGGACAGTCAAGTAGTAACTTCTTGGGAGAAATCACTAAGCTAGGAGGAAAGAATAAGACTCCTCTTGACCCTATGCTGGACGCGTTAAAGGCTTTAAATGTTGAATACGAAACCGCTTTAAACGATGCTAATGACCCTCTTGCAGGAAAAGCTTTTGAACGAGGCGCTGAAGGGTATATGAAAGTTTTGACAAACTTCTCAAAAGTCGCAGAGAGACAAAGAAAAGATACAGGGAAAACATTAACCCTACACGAAAGACTTCAAAAACGTCTAGAAGAAAACAGAGAAACAATGATATCTTCTGGACGCGCAGTTAAAGAGATTGCTGCTCAAAATAAAGCAGTAGCACAGTTTGCAAAGAACAATGGTGCAGCACAGCAACTTATTCTTGATAATAATGAAAAAATAAGAACAACAAAAGAAGCAGCACTTAATGCAGAAAAAGATAGCTACGGCATCGTAGGGTTAAATAAGGAACAAAGCAAGCGCATATTAGAGATTAACCAAGAACTTGGCATTATTGAACAAGAAAGAACTTTGTCTGCCAAAGACGGTTTGCTTGTAACTATTGAAAGTACAAAGCAAGCACAAATAATGCTTAAGCATAAAACTGCCATACAGCAAGCAGAAAAGCAGATATCTTTAGATGCCATGACTCGTGCCACAAATGAAGCAAAAATAGCAAAACTAAAAGCAGGCAAAGAGTTTACTCCCGCAGATCAATTAGCTGACTTTAAAAAGAATAAAGACGAGCGTCTGCGCCTTATAAATCTAGAAACTAATTCCAAGCTAATGGCTTTAGACCTAGAGTTTAAACTTTTAGAAGCTCAAACTAAATTGCAAAAGGAAAGAGCCAGAATTGTAGAAGCTGATAATCCAGACATTGCAGCAGGTACTTTAACCGGCCCAATGCAGGAAGTGTTAGATCTATTACCTGCTATTAAAACAGCTAAGGCAGCAGCGATTGCGTCTAGTGGACAAACTCAAATATCTGCCCTTAATTTAGAAGGAGCTGAAAAGACACGGGCTGTACAGACAGCAGGACTAAGTGCAGTCACTAGCTCGTCAGCAGGCGGTATGGGCGGAGTCGATACTACTTTTGGTAGAATACAAAATATGAAAGAGCAGGGAGTAGGCGGACCAGACGGAGAAAAACTAGCCAATGCTCAAGAAAATCTAGCCGCAACAAAAGGTATGATAGACCCTATGTTAGAAAACTTAAGAAGCCTAGGTCCGGAAGGCGAATTAGTAGCCGCTGTAACAGCAGGCTCCTTTGCAATGGCAGATTCCTTTATGACTATGGGAGAAAATCTTAAGAATGCTAGCGATGGCCTTGGTAAAGGTGCTGCTATCGCCCAAATGGCGGGTCAAGCCTTTGCACAGATAGGAGCAATTGCAGCAGCATCTTCTAAAGCAAAAATTGCAGGAATTGACAAAGAGATTGAAGCAGAGAAAAAACGTGATGGAACATCAGCCGCCTCGCTAGCAAAAATTAAAGCGATGGAAAAGAAGAAAGACGCAATAAAACGCAAAGAGTTTGAAACGAATAAGAAAATGCAAATGGGACAAGTTGTTGCAAACACAGCAGCTGGTATCATGGGTGTTCTTTCAGGTATTAAAGATCCGCTTGTCACCGCTCCCTTAGCAGTAGCTCAGGCGGCTATGATCGGGGTAATGGGTGCAGCTCAGTTAGCAACCATCGCAGGAACTTCTTACCAAGGTGGAGGTTCTATAGGATCAGCAGCGTCAGCTATGCCTTCAAAAATAAGCATCGGGCAGCGAAACAATACGGTAGATCTTGCAAAAAGTAAGAGCGCTTCGGGCGAACTAGCCTATATGAGAGGGGCCGACGGTACTGGAGGAGCAGGAAACTTTAGACCAGCATTTAGCGGATACAAACATAGAGCAGGTGGTGGTTACGTAGTCGGAGAGCAAGGACCTGAATTATTCATGCCTGAAGTACCTGGAGAAATCATATCTTCAGGACAGAATGCAGGCGGACTAGGAAACGTAAGTTTTAATATTAGCACAGTAGACGCTACGGGTGTAGAGGAACTACTAATTGGACAAAAAGGAAACATAATAGGTATGATTCGAGACGCAGCAAATTCATACGGAGAAAGTTTTATGGACGAAGTAGATACTACCGTTTACAATAAAACTACAGAAGGAGTGAGTAGATACTAATGGCATCTTTTACAAATTTTCAAAACATACTACCCGACCCCAATAATACTATTGGGGATGCGGGTCAAGTTGCAGGCAGCTCTTCAGCAGGTTTTGCCTCTGTATCACTAACCTCGAACCAACCCACTATGAGAGATAAAACAAACTCAGGCAGATTGATCGCTCGTAGAATTAACTATCATAATTGGGATGCGAAAATAACGTATAACCCTATGACTCGTGAAGACTTTGACCCTTTGTATACTTTTCTACTACAGAGAGGCGGACCGATACATCCTTTTTTCGTTTCTTTACCTCAATATCGAACGCCAAAAAGTGCAAGTTTCCATACTTGGATTCTTAATGGAGGCGGTACAGTTAGACATTTAGATGTTGATGCAACAACACAGCCCGGAACTACTTCTGTACTTATTGGAAAAAGCTCAGGATATACAGCAAGCTCAAACGGTACCCCTCTTCCAGGAGATATGTTTCATATTGCTAGTTCGAACTCCAACCACAACAAAGCTTATATGGTTACTCGAGTAGAGACAAACGCTGATTATCACAGTGCTCTTACTCAGCCGTCTACAGCGCAAGTACGCGTACATTTTACTCCTCCACTTTCTAAAAGGATATTTGCAGGGGACGATTTTGTCTTCTTAAATCCTTTAATGAGAGTAATTATGAAAGGTGATGTGCAAGAATATTCATTAAACACAGATAACTTATTCAAGTTCAGTCTCAATCTCGAGGAAGTACAATAATGGGCGTTAGAAATTTACACAATGACACGAAGGCTTCTTTGCTTGCAGAAAAGCCTTTTACTTATGCACACCTAATAAAGTTTGAAAAGCCGTTACTAACAGCTACCGGCCAAAGTGGTCGTCGACCTGAAGATTATGTGTACTT
>Ga0206131_10003231_pt1 | contig 18990 bp, 14 predicted proteins | sample Helgoland_Spring_FD_148636 | JGI IMG/M metagenome (GOLD analysis project Ga0206131, IMG submission 148636) | Pelagic subsurface seawater microbial communities from Kabeltonne, Helgoland, North Sea - Helgoland_Spring_Bloom_20160517_1 | ecosystem: Environmental > Aquatic > Marine > Epipelagic ...
AACCTGTTGCACCTTGGGCACCTGTAGCACCTTGGGCACCTGTAGCACCTAAACCTGTTGCGCCTTGGAGACCTGTAGCACCCAAACCTGTAGCACCTTGGGCACCTGTAGCACCCAAACCTGTAGCGCCTTGGGCACCTGTAGCACCCTGGGGGCCTGTTGCACCTTGGAGGCCTGTTGCACCCAAGCCTGTAGCACCTTGGAGACCTGTTGCACCTTGGGGACCTGTGGTACCTTGAACACCAGTTGCACCTGTTGTACCCGCCCCTGTAGCACCCGTAGGGCCAGTAGCTCCGGTTACTCCCGTGAGGCCGGTGGCACCTGTTGTACCTGCTCCTGTAGCACCTGTGGGGCCCGTAGGACCTACAGGTCCTGGGGCACCTCCACCACCACCACCCATTGAGCTGGTGTAGAAGAATTGGCCAGTAGCAGGGTTATAGGATGCCACATAACCATACCAATCTTCAGAAAGGGAAGCAAATAATTGGGCACTAGCGGAAACTGCACTTGCAGATATATCATTAATGATTAAATTCCCACTACCACTTAAAGCAACATCAGCACTAGAGGAGATTGCTATTGTAGTAGAAGAGCCTGCTTCCATTACGGATTGTAAAGGTGGTGGGGCTGTTAGGCATATTGTTACTCTACTTTCTGTGAAAAAGTCACCAGAACATATAGTGGGATTTGTTGTAAATTTAAAATATCCATTTTCTACAAATCCTTCTCCTGTAAGGGTAGGACCTTCAAAAAATGCACCACAATTATCTTCATTACTTATAGTAAATTCTGCCCCTAAAGAACCTGTAAAGTTGGAAAAGAAAGGAGTAAGATTACAATTATCTAAAGAGCTGGTGCTAATGTGGAAGAAGCTAATATCGCATGAACTAGTAGTATCTACTATTATATCTCCTGTAAATATACTTGAGGGGGAAGGTGATCGACCCTCAGATGACTTTAATATAAAATCATGGCATCTAGATATTTTTCTGTAACATAAAGCCCCTGTAGTTTCATCATAAACTACATAATTATAAAGTATTTCTGATTCAGCGGGACATGCATTTAAGTTAAGGTTTATATTACCTAAACTTTGTGTAAAATTCCCATCTATTATAAATCTTTGTGCCATCTATCAATAACTATTATTTCTGGTTATAAATATTAGTTGTGGATGAGAGTGTATCTATTATTTCTTGGGAAGATAAAGATTTTAAGGGTTTAAAAGCATTACAATAATAGTTTTGACGAATAGGAGCACTCCATTTATTACAAACCCCTTGTTGGAAATAAGCACAACTTGCACATGCTTTATTGTCTTTGATTAATCTATAATTTTCTGGTAGGTTTAAGGGGACTTCTACCCCATTATCGGCATATATTCTTTTAGAATTTCTTTTGGTTATACCTGGGGTGGTGTTGTAATGGAGGAGATAATTATAGTTTAAATATTGGCTTAGGCCTAAGGCGTCTTTTTTATTTTCAATAAAATCTACAGTATTTTTATTTTGTAAGGCTGCTCTATTTTGCCCCCCCGTAAGTGTCCAAGAAAATTTAAAAGGAGAAAATATTTTGTAATCTAATTCAGGATTACTTTCTAAAAGTTTGGTATAAGTAGTTTGGTCTATTTCAATAAATAAGGGAGCATTTTTCTGTTTACAAAAAAATCTTGTAAATTTTCCAATTTCATAATCTTCTTTTGTAGGAAAAGAAGGAATATAAGTGGGAATTCGAGGCAACTTATCAGCGTCAATATCTGAGTTAAGTTTTAGATAATTAACTACATCAAATGATGAGTAAGATATTTTTGTATTATTTTCATTTCCAGTAAGATCATGAGCATCTGGGTTTCGTGGAGTAAGGGTATTTGAGGGATTAATTAGTTCTATGCTACTTTGAGGAGAGTCTGGGGTTTTACCCGCAAAAAATTTTCCAAGGGAAGTAGTCCAATAAAACCCAGTATAAGTTTGTTGGGTGGATTTAATGATTAAACTTCCATTACTATATAAATTGGTTTGTATTTGGGATGGGGGATAATACATTTTTATATTAAGTTAGTCCAATATTAAATATTTGTTGTTGAGATAAGTTTGATAAAGGTTCCCCATAATACAGTTCTATTCTTAATGCTAAGCTATCCCTTTTTGCTTTAGTAACGGGGTCAAAGAAATGAACTCTATCATCAAACTCTCCCCCCCATCCAAGCCCAGATTTCGTAGCTTCTACAATAATACCCGAATCAATCCATTCTTGATTGATTGTACCTTTATGTCCCAAAACCTTTGCATAAGAACTAGCTTTGTGAATTTGCATATCTATAGCAGTTCCTAGATTATGGTCTGATAAACCCGAAGTGGCTAAGGTGGTGAAGGTCGAGCTATTAGGGTTGGCTAACCCCTGTTGATTAGCTATAGATCTCCAGGCAGAACCAAGTCGTATTACATACCCATTATATCTACTTGATGTAGCAAGCCTCGTAAAGAATTCTTTAAATTTAGGTCTAACTGTAGGATGTACAAATGCTGAGGCGTCTTCAGGAGTAAGCGGAGTAGGGTCATCTTTAAATCTTATATATAAAGGTGGTGAATTAGGAATAATTTCCCATGAGCTATTATTAACCTCAGGATCTGGTTCTGCTGGTGTTTCAGGGGTGGGAGAGGAAGAATTTGCAGATCCATCTCCTTCAAGAATATCAGTAGGTTCTTCTTCTAAGCCTATGGGTTTGGGCCATGATAAAGTTTCTAAAGTAGTAACCCACTTACCATCTTTTATATTATGACTTACCCCTTGGATTATAAAATCTAAATTATTGGGATAATCTGAGGGGAGGATATATTCAGGAGTTATTCCAAATTTTTCCCATAATGTCATACCTGATAGACCATCCATGGTAAGGGATAAAGTTACGGGTACAAAAAATGGGGATGGGAGTTTTTTCGTTTGAACTTTAACTTGAACATCATATTTTAGAATATCTTTTAAGGTTGAAGAATAATCTTTATTATCAGTATTATAAACTCTGTTCATATATATTTTAAGAAGATATCTATTTATATCATTAATTACAGAATTATAATTTTGTGTAGTACTATTATTAGAATTATTTCCGTCTACTTTTATACTATCTCTACCCATTATCCTATCAGTTAAATTTTTATTTAATGCTTGGAATGAAGAACCTTCATCAGGAAGAGAAGTATCTCCAGTTTGGGCAGAAATTGCTATTAAATTGGTTAATTTAGGGAATATTTTAGATTGAAAAGAAAAATTTTTAATAAAACTTCCTACTTCTAAATTATTTTGATTTTGGAATCCCTTAATATGAAATGAGGCTTCTTCTGAGGGTGGTGTTTGTATTCCTGGGGGAAGTTTGTTATCATAGATGACAACTTTTCTTTTGTCTTCGTTATATGTAACTTCAAAACTGTTAAGATTTCCTGTACTTACAGTAATGTCGTTTAATATGTTTTGAATAAGGGATAAGAGAGAAACATTTCCATTTTCATCTTGAGTATTTTGGAGAATTTGTATCACAGCATCAAAATTAACCATAATCCCCATTATATCTCCTTGATACTCTCTACGAGATGTAATATTAGGATCATCCCCACTTTTAAAATAAGGAACTTCTTTTGTATTTATGCCAAGTTTTAAATTTTTTATAGTTCGAGTTGAAAGAATTTCTTCTACTTGTTCTATTTGGGTTTGTTGGGATGAGTACACATTAATAGGGGCTGTAGTATCTTGAACTGCTATTACACCCACGCTCAGATCAGGTTCCACTTCTTCAGGTTCTGGGGAGGATGGTTCGAAAGGGAGGAAGGTTTCCCCATCAGAAGATGTTACATAGTCTTCAGAGATGGGTTCAGTTTCAGTAACAACGTCAGCATAAGTTACAACCTGGTGGTATAGAGTACTGCTTAAAATACATTTATCAGGGTAAATAGATTGTTGATAGGGATGACTAAACATGTATGATTTATTGTAATCATAATCTATTGACATTATAGGAATCCCCTTCGTATCTTTATATTGACTTTTTTCTATGAGTTCTAAAAGAGCTCCAAGAGATATATAATAATAAGCACTATCTTGTTGACTTTCATCATCTAATATTTGTGAATAGGTGTACCTAATTATTTCTCCTTTTCTCTTAAATTTATATGAAAATACATTTTCGCTTACATCACCAATGTTATTTTTTGCAAAGGGATAATCTTTATCAGAATATTCTCTAAATATTTCGGGATCAAAAGTAGGAGTTTCTATTTCTACACTACCTTCATATTCTGAAGAGGTATCTTCTTGTGCCTTTTGGAGTACATTTTTCCAATAATTAAGGTAACTTTCTATTTTATTTCCAGCTACACCTTCTGAGTTTTCCCCTTTTTTAGGGTCTTGTTCATTTGTGGATCGATTAGCTGTTAAAGATTCTATTAAAGCCCCAGGAGATATAACTGTTAAATTTATATTATAAACTCCTCCTTCTCCTATGCTCCATTGAAAATTAGATATAAACCCAATAAAAGCATCATAATTATAATTATATTTTTTCCTTTCTTCTACGATTTGATCATTTAAAGCATTAAATCCTTCATATTGGGAACCTGGTGAGTTGAAAAATGTGTTGAATGGGGTTGTAGAAAAATTGCCCATTTGTTGTAAATCCCCTTCATTGTCATAGTAGTGGGTATGTCCCCATTCAACTAATATGGTAAATCCTAACCTTAAATATAAAATTTCTAATATTTTAAATTGGTCGGGGTTATGAGCGGTAAGCATTAGGGTAGCTTTCCGTATAGAACCTTTATTTAAAGCTTGTATATCTACAGAAGTTACTGAGGGGGGTGGGCTATACCCCCATTGGGAGGGATTGCCTATTCCGTACTGGGCTGCTATTTGGTCTCCAACTACATCGTAAGTAGTAGTGGCTAAAGGTTGTAATGGTTGAGGGCCTTTTTCTCCGGTTACACCCCCAAATAACACAAAATCTTTAGCACTAAATTGGTTATATTCCCCTAATCCGGTTTTGTCCCAATCATTAATATCTACTCCTGAAGCTACTCTTAGCCAGGATGTTTTAGAGTTGTTGTATAGAATATCATTAACTTCAGGATTAGGTTTACCTAATTTTTCTTGTCTAACCTTTATTTGGGTTGCCAACGAAGCGGTGAAGTTTGCTCCTATTATATTTGGTTTAGAACCCATTTTTTAAGAATTTACTTTATTATATAAATCTAAAACTAAACTAGGACTACTAGGTATTCTAAGTTGGAGACCTGGTTCGAGTACTATAGAATTTTTGCTTAAATTATCATTAGCAGCAGAAATTATCCACCATAAACTAGAGTCTCCATAGAATTGGTTAGCTAATAAATCTAATCTATCAGTTTCTTCAACTAAGACATAAATATCATTTTCTGATAAAGGGATTTGAGGGTATCTAACTGTGGAATAAAATTTAGCCCCATTATTATCTGAAGGGTTTGAGATGGTTTTTATACTAGAATATCTTCTCATTAGGGATAAATTTTAATATTATTTATTTTGCTCCTTTTCTTCTTTCTTGGGTCAACTGTTGACCACGTTGGGAGGGACCCATGCTAATGTAATTATGGGTTGTACTATCACCACCCTTAACATAACTAGTAGGTACTAAACTTTCTCTAAAGGAATGGATAGGGGTAAATGAAAAATTACTCACTTGAATATAATGGGGGAGTTGGAGGGAATTTTTTTCGTCCAAAGTCTCATCATTATTCCTGCCTATATCCCAAGGAGATTCTTGGGGTATAGTATATGTAATACTTTTTAGTATACCATAAACATCATTTAAATAGTCACCAACAGTTAACTTTATTATATTACCCCTCATATAACCTACGTTGGAGTAATTAGGGGTTATTACAGAAGCAAGGTAATTTAATTTATCATACATAGAAGCTTGTTCATATTTTGAAGAAGCTACTACATCAAAACCCATACTAACATCTCGTGTAAATCCATCGTATGTATAAAACTTATTACCTCTGCCTATATAAGAAGTTTCATTCCATGTAGCTTGGTAATTATCTTGAAATGAATTTATAGCCGCTCTAAAATGAAGCCATGTAAATTGTTTTTGAGTTCCGTCAGAATCAGGATTTATTACCCCTATATGGAATTTAATATAATCATCTAACCCATTTCCGGTTTTTGGGGTTGTTGATGAATATAAGGATTGGGCATTAATTTTATCGTATTGGAATATCTGTTTTCCGTTTGAGTCGTTTGGGGATCCTGGGCCCCCTACGTCTGTAGTGTAGTATGCTGCTCTGTTTCTTCCGCTTAGGCCAGGGTCTCCCTCACCAAAAGTTGTAGACCTATTAAAAATAGTATAATCAACTGGTTCCCCTATTAATTCTTTTCTTCTTTGTTCACTTACTCCTGTTTCTATTTGGTTTCTTAAATCTCTTTCAAAGTTTTTTATACCAGTACTACCAAACGTTGTAGCTATAGGTTGACTCCTTTTAATAGTTAAATTAGGGGAATAAACTAAATATTGTCCTACTAAAGCGTTAATACCTTGTTTTAATTTATTATTTTCAAACCCTTTATTAGTATTAAATACTTTCCTTACAACACTTCTGCCTGATATTAGAGTGTTAGGGCCCCCTTGGTAATTAAATAGTTGACCATTGGTTTCAGATATTCCATACCTGCCTAAGGTATCCCTAAATCCAGCGTATTCTGCAGCAGCACCAAAAGTTCCATTTATCCCTTGGTTAAATATATCTATAGCATTAGTTTGTCCATAAACGTTTCTCCCCATGTCTAATGTCTCACTACCTAATATTATATCATCAGAAGAAACTGTGGGGGTAATAATATTTGTTTCATATAAAAGTAATAATCTATTATTATTCTTTACTCCAAATCCCTCCCAATTTTCGTTATAAGTACGTGTTATAGATTCATACTTTTGTTGATCATCTAATTGAGATTTAGGTAGGATGCCATTTTTTAGGAAATGGAGTCCTATATTATTAGTAGCAGCATTAGCTAATGTGCTAAGAGGGGTATATATATTTCCAGGTTGATTAATACCTGTTTTGGGACTATGCCTACTTAAAAGATTTTGTTTAGCAACAAAAAGGAACCCATCAGCGGAGTTTAAACTACTAAACCATTTACCTAAACGTACTTCATCTTCAAGCACAGAAGATACAGAACGTACCCCTCCTCTAATAAGAAAATCACTTCCTAAAAGAGAATTTGCAAAATTAATAGACTCTAGCCTTTGAGGAATGTCTTTGGTAAAATAGGGTTGCCCACTACTACCTCCATTCCTCCTATCCCTTCCATATTTAATGGAAGTTAGGTCTGAGGCCATGTCTATTAATGGCATTATATTCTACCGCTTTGTCCTTCAGGTGCTTTGTCTGAATATTTTATAGGGGTTTCACCGTCCATATCCAAATTAGATCCCTCAAAAAATCTTTGAACTGTATTCTCACCAGCGTTAGTGTTGATCATGGGTTGTTCACCATTAGTACTAAGGGTGGAGTCACCACCCAGTACTCTATCTAAAATTGAAGTATATTGCTTTTTTGCCATTTTGTAAAAATTAAAGGTTTATTATAAATATTAAAGTTATTGGGTTCTATAAGAAGCCATTCCGAGGGCTGTACCTACTTTGTTACCATCAAGGTAAACATCACCTCCTTGCTCTACAGTGGTAATTAAACGTTCTAAAAGTTGTATAACACGAGTATTATTAGGAGATGAGGATGATGATGAAGATTGGGAACCATCTAAGTTAGTACCCCCTATAATAATATCCCCTTTATTAAATCTACGAACAGGTTCACCAGGTCTTGAAATAAAGTCGTTTAATTGGGGTAAAGCCATTTTTTGACTAGACAAATCTTGGCCTTGAGATATGGTATTATTTGTTGTTTCGTCAAGTTTATTATTTTGCCCATACCCACTAAAGAAAGTATTACCTACAAGTGAACCAAATCCTCCTGTGAGGGATGGGGAGGCATCCGCTAATAATCCTCCTAACCATCTTCCTAAAAGATCTCCTCCTGTGTAGGCAAGGGTTGAAAGTAAGAATGCCGGTAGTCCTACAAGGTTTCCTAAATTAACTAATGCAGCGGCACCAATTCCTCCTGTTACTCCTGCTATAGATTTTAAAGAAGATTTACCTATTTCAAAATCTTTTTCTTGTTTAGTTAAGTCGGGGTTAGCTAGTGTGTCTTGTATGTCTCCTCTTAAAAAGAAACCTTCCATTAAGGTAGCTATAGCGGGCATTTTAGTAAGAAATCTTAACACTTTCATTACATTTTTACCAAGAAGTCTTGTTATAAGCTTAGTAGGATTAAGTTTAGAAAATAAGCCTCCTCCTTGTTGAGCAGTATCGGCAGCAACATTCATAGTAGCACGAGTTGCTGTTGCACTCCCCGCACTAACAGCTTTTTGGGCAGCAGCACCATATACTTTAGTACCATTTTTCATCGTAGCCCTAGTTACAGTAGCATTTCCAGCTTGTGCTGAGGATTGGGCAGCAGCACCCGTTAGGGTTTTACCTGCTTGAGCTGCAGTACGGGAAGCAGCAGTTGTAGTTGAACTAGCTGATGAGGATGCTGCTGACCCCGCTTGCCTGCCCATAAGAGCGGCTCCTCCTAATAGACCTCCTCCTAATGCTAAAGAACCAGCTCCTGCCATTGAGGGACCTCCCCCACTTTCAGGGAAAGAAGAAGGAGATGCAGGTGATGTAAAAGAGGAAGTTGAAAGTGCCCCTCCTCCTACTCCACTTAATTTTTCTACCCCTTTAGCAATACGTTCTAATAATTTAATAACTTTATTAGAAGTTCCCGACATTGAAGATGGGGATTCTTCACTTTCTTCATTATCGCTTCCTTTATACATTTTGTGCGCTCCATAAGTTAAAGCGGCTGCACCTGCAACTAATAATCCTGTTCTACCTCTAACACGTGGTATTCTACTAGTACGAGGGACTCTAGTAGGACGCCCACCTCCTCCCCCAGCTCCCATAGCTGCTGTAGATGCAGCAGTAGTTCCTAGTCCACCTCCCATTCCTCCTCCCAACGGTACAACCAGTTGAGGGATTCCTTTTTGGGCAAGTAATACAGCCCCTAAAGCTGTTACAATGCTTGTTATAGGATTTTTAGCTATAAAAGCTAAAGTAGTAGCTATAAATTCTCCTGTTTTTTCAAAAGCATCACTATTAGCAAAATCTGACAGTTGTTTTACAAGGTCTGCTGCTACAGGGGCTAGTTTTAGTGTAATTATTTCTTTTAACTGTTGAAGAGATCTTTCTCCTAATTCTGCTGCTTTATTTCTTTCTTTAATAGCATCTAAACCTTGTTTATCTAAAGTAGCAAACGCTTCTTGACGAGTCATACCCGTCCTTTTTATTAACTCTTGAAGTTCTTTTTCTGCTTCTGCTCTATCTTTAATACCTCTTTTACCTAATTCTTGTTGGAGTTTTTGACTTTCAATACCCTCCATTACTTTTTCAACAGAAATTCCTAACATACTAGCAAATTCTTGTTGTTTAAGTACATTACCTTCTAAATCATCAGCATTTTCAGCTATTAATCTATTTAATTCTTTAGCTTGGTCTGCAGCGCTTCCTGACATGGCTGCTCTTCGGTAATTAGTAAGATCAATATTTTTGCCTAATATAAGTTGAGCTGATAGTTGTTTTTCAATAGAGGATTCAAAATCTAATGTACTTTCAGCGGAAGCTTGAATTTCATTAAGGGAATATCCTAATTTTTTAGCATGATAAGCTGCTTCAGCAATAGCCTTAGGATTATTTCCTAAATTAGCTCTTACTTGGGCAGAAGCGTTAGCTACCATTTCCATAACTTCAGTTTGGTTTACAGATAAACCATTAGCTTGATTAAGGCTATCTACTATTCCTCCAATTTCAGAAGCAACATTTTCAAAAGAAGTTCCTGATACTTGAGATAATCTATATAGTTTAGCTGTGTTTTCAGCCCCTATGCCCAAATCATGGGACATTTCTTTAAATGTTGTAAGAAGTTTAGGATCTTTTGAGAAATCAATAGCAGTCCCAAACTCTTTATTTAAAGCTATCATAGCGTCTGTAGCTTCAGAAGTACTTAAAGAAAGATCTGATGCTGCCATTTCTCTAAGGTTTTGGGCTACTTCACTACTTCGAGCTCCAAAATTAGCAAAACTTTGTCCTATTGCAGCTGCTTCTTTATTTACTTTTGTTCCTAGTTCAAATAAAGCTTTAATTCCTTTACCTATTAAACCAATTATAACAAGGGGATCTTTTAGATTTGAAGCTAGGTTTTTACCTATTCCTTTTAGCCCCTCTTTCATAACTTTAAACCGCATCCCAAAAGTGGCGGCTTTATCACCATTATCAGTAAGAGTAGCAGCTAACTGCTTCATATTATCTTGAACCTCACCTAAACCTAAGTCACCAAAACCTATTTTTTCAAGGGAACCTCCAATACCTTTTATAAGTTTTCCTGTTAAGCCATGGGCTTTATTTATGTTTTTGACTCTGCGGAGATTTTCCTCTAAAGCTTTATTTAAATGTGTTTGGGTATGACCCCTTTGTTGGGCTAATGCTAAAGCTTCAGCTTCTTCATCAGTAACTTTTCCTTTAATTTTTAAACTATCAATATTAACTTCATTAATATCTTTTTGTATACTTAAGGATTTTAAAAGAGCATTAGCTTCTTTTTGTAAATTGGCATCTATTAATTTTTGTTTTTGAATTAGTTTTGTTAGATCTTTTTCAGAATAATTAATTAAGTCCTCTTGAATATTAGATAATTGATTGGCTATTTGTCTATACCCTTTAGCTCCTTTTAGGATATTTTTAAAAGGATCATCAAATGCTTTACTCCCTAATCCTTTAAGAATTTCTTTTATTTGTCCATTTACATCACTTAATCCTGAGCTTAGGTCTATGATTCTATCTTGAGTAGAACCGATAACGGCTTCCAACGAAGTAAAAGCGGCATCCACTGAGCCTACTGTTCTTGCGTAATCTTGGGCGGTTGTTTTCTCAAAAGGGTTTACCTCGCCCAATTTTACAAAGAGCCGTTCAATTTCTTGTAACTGTCTTTCTATATCCTTTAAATCTTTCTTAGTGACCATAAAGTTTGTTATTTATGGTAATAAATATTAAAAGTATCAACTTTTTGACATTTTAGTAGCGTATGATGGAGTTGATTTTCGTTTTGAAATATCAGGCAATTTAGATTTATCAGGGTTATAGAGATCTATAAGGGTTTTATCTCCATTTTGAGTAGATTTTTGAGCTTCAGCTTGTTTATCGTACCAACCTCTCATTTTGTTAAAAGTAAATTTCCTTAACCACAAAGGCATATTATATACGGTATGCCAATCATAACCCCCATTTCCATGAAAAACTATTTCATGAATTTGTTCAAATACGTTTGCTCTATAACGGATTGCCTGCTCAGGCGTCAGGGAAAAAAAAATTTACCGTAATGGGTATTTCTGTATCTGTAGTTTCGCCGAAATCATCTACTACTGTAGTATTCATATCTATATCAGGTTGGGTTTCAGATATGTGTTCTCGAAGAGCACGGGCATCTTTAGCTAATAAATAATTTTCAACAAAATCCTTAATAGTTTTAAGATCAGTATCCCCATTTACAGATGTGATAACATGTTTTAGCCTAGTAGTAAATTCAGGGGAAGCTAATTTATTTATCTTTTTAATAGCTTTAATTTCTCTATCAATTTTTTTATCTAAGCCTTCAGTCATTAACTGGTATGTAATTTCTGTGTGGGAATGGGGTAACGTGTATGTAAATTCATTTACCCCTCTAGTAAACATAGATTCATCTACTTCTTTGTTTTCTAGTGAAGATAAATCAACAGTTTGTTCTACACCATTATAGGTAAAAGTATAATCTTTACCATAACCTAATACACGAGAGGCAATTAATATAGCGTTTTTATCGCCTACTAAAAGGTCATTATAATTAAATTCTGTAATAAGCAATGACTGTAGTAATTTATCTAAAACAATGCCTTTACTAATGTAATTTTGGTTAGTAAGAATATCTTCTTCTTTAGCAGTCATGTATTTCATTTCAACTTGACCTGATGATAAGGGATGATCTTCGGGGTATAATAAACCTTTAGAAGGTAATTCGATCATTTCTGTTGGGAACTTAAATTTTTGCTCGTCACTCATTGTTAATAACTTAATGTTTTATATAAATATATAAAAAAAATAGAGGAGCGCATTTCTGCGCTCCTCTTTTATAATTATTTTGGCTTTGTATTAGAAGTTCAATACACAATAATCCATATCAAGAGTAAGTGTAAGAAGCTGTGGAGTGTCTATATTATCGTAATCATAATCTCCAAAATTGGCTGCTGTGATTATGGCTCCTTTAATAATCCACTCAGAAACGATATCACCTACAGGGCCTACAGCATTAAGAGTCAGGTCTTTCTTATAGAAGTCAGAATAACCATCTCTACCTGTTACGGATTCGTGTCCTAAACGTACCCATTCCATAATGATTTGAGCACCTGAAGGGGTTATAGGGTCATGTAGTGTTAATGTTACAGGATCCCATGTTGTCTTACCTTTAATTTTACGGTAAGTGTTAATCCAGTTAATTGTGATAGCATTTTGGGTTAGAGCGATTGCGCTTAATCCTTTTACCATATAGGTAGGAACACCATCCATATACAGAATAAATCTATTTTGTTGTTTGGGTTCAAATGCTGTGAAAAAAATTTCGTTTGAATCTAATACTGCCATTGTTGTTGTTTATTATAAATATTCGAATTTATACTTTTTATCAGTTATTTTCAGGGAAAGAAGCTCCGGTTGGAAGAATGTTGAAATTCAAGATTACGAATTCAGCAGTTCTTGTGGGTTGGAGATAAACTTGTCCTACTAGCTCATTTCTGTCTATTACAGCGGCTGTATTAATAGATTCATCCATTACTACTTTAAAGGCATATAAACCTTGTCTTTGCTGTACTGATTCTAAGTATGGGTTAACGATTGCTAAGAAGTTATTTCTAGTTGCTTGAGAATTAGGTTCAAAAACAATATTACCTGCTTGCTGATCCAAGAATTGTTTAATGTTAATTAGCAATCTTCTAACATTAATTCTGTCTAAAGCAGACGCTTTACTCTGTAATGTTTTTTGTCCAAATACCACTACACCTGCTCCAGGGAAAGCTGTAATGGGGTTGACTTTACCAACATATAAAGCATCTCTAGAAGATTTAGGTAGTGTTCTTTGAGTTTTTAATACTGTGGGTAATGAACCTCTACTTAAACCTGCGGGGGCGAACCATGGCTCAGCTGTTCTGTCATTATAAGCAAATACTCCAGGAATAAGTGCTGAGGCAGGTGACCATGTTAATCTTCCAGTAGCAGGGTCGGTAGTCATTAACCAAGGGTAGTAAGCTGCGGCGTATGAATTATTAATTTTAGCGGCTTCTGTTACTACTTCTGTAGCAGTTGCATCATATAAACCTAAATCTATAACAGCTAAGAAATCTTGTCTTTCTTTTGCGCTGTCTAATAATACATCTAATTGAGTTGAATTATCTGCATAATTTAATCCAGGGGCTACAATAGAGGTAAATTTATATTGTGTGTCATTTAGTAATTGGAAAGAAGCAGTGTAATCACTTGCGGCAACTCCTTGTATATTACTTCCATCTATATCTTTACCAAATAAAGCACCTGCACCTAATGCACCTGTTCCTCCTCCAAATACACCGTTTTTAATATTTACAGGCATAGCCTCTTTAAATGCTTGACTTCTTGGATTTCCGTCACCATCTAAGTAATTAGGAGTTTCATTTATACCAGTTATATAAACATACTTACTTCTATTAGGATAATCTCCTTCAACTTCAACGTAAATATCATCGCCAGATCCTTGTATGGTAGGGCGTTGGGTTCCAATTATTTTACCAATATAATTGTCATCAAAAGGATCTAAAGTTAGACCTGTATACTGTTCGAGGGTAATTAAGTTATTATTATCATCATCACCTCTTCTTACTAGTAAAGTAAAAGTTCCTGATCCTGAGTTGGAGTTAATAACAGACCATCTTAAATTAACGGCACTACCACTAGGTAAAGATCCGTTGGATGCTGGTGTGCTATCACTGTTTTGATCGGCACCTTGAGAGATTGTATTAATTGTAAATGAAGTACCACTACCTTCAGAAACAGCATTTTTTGTAGCTGAGGTGTAAGTTCCTGCTACTGTTCTACTAATTAAAAGAGTAGATCCTCCATTATTAAAATATCCATAAGCAGCAGTATTAGTAAGAAGGGAATAAGATGCTCCTCCACTTTGGATTAACTCTCCAAATTTTGCTACATAATCAGCGTATGAAGTTACTTTAGTTGGGACTAGTGCCGGTCCTTTTGCAGTAGGACCCACAATAGCAGCACCTACCTCAGTTATCCCTTCAGGGATAAAACTTTGATCGGTTTCATTGATATAGATGCCTGGTGATAGGATTTCGTTTGCCATGTTGTTGTGTTAATTTTGTTATAAATATTTTAAAGAGATTCAAAATTAGGAGTTAGACTTAGTAAATAACCCAGTATCTAGATCAATACTACCGTTACCATATTTTTTAGTTAAATCTTGTCCTATTTTTAATTCTGCTTTTTTGAGTTCCTCTATTTGTTCAGTTAAATTTTCTTTTTGTAACTCAAGCAATTGAATATTGTATTCAAGTTGACCCAAAGTAGATATAATGTTATTTTGGGTATCTTGCAACTTAGTTAGTGTTTCAATTTCTTCTTGTGATAGCTTAATTTCTTCCATGACTTTTATCAATAAATATCAAATTCTTATTTAAAATTAAATTTTATTTGAAACTATCTCAGTGATAAAGTTTACCCTACTATAACTAAGAGCTTTTTTAGGAGATATTAAATCTTTTTGTAAAACATTTGGTATAAGATAACCTTTTAAAGTTAAATCAAAATTAGCCTTTACTGTTCTATTGTCTCCAGTTTCTGTTTCTGAGGTAGTGGTGAAAGAGTTGATCAATGTTTTGAATTTATATCTCTCAGGATCCCCCCAGTAAGCATTACCCGCGAAATTAATGGCTTCTACAATTTTATTTAACTGTTCAACATAGTAAGTATATGCTATGCAATTATAGGTAATAGTAACAAAATCAGGTACTACTATAGCATATGATTCTTTTTGGGGAAGGGCATTATTTAATATATTAAACCTATCGTAAGTATTTTCTTTAGTAAAAGATTTTTGTATGTATCTAATATTATGTAATCTATTAGCATCTAATTTACTTACAAAGGTATCATTAGTAATAGTATTACGCCTTATCATAATAAGGGGGGCCATAATTTTGCCCTTACTATCCCTATAATATCCATCTTGTTGGACATCTTTCCATCTTTCAGGACTTCCGTACTTAACAGGAACAGCTATTCTTTGACCGTTTTGTACTACAGAAGGACGAATAACATGGTCAAAATAATAAAATATAGCTTCATCTATATCTTGAATGCCTAAGCTAAAAGGTTTAGTAGTATCATCCTTAAAAGATAGTTGTTCCCCTCTATTTAGTTTAGTATTAGTATTAGGGTTGCCTCTATTGAGTTCATCATAAGGGGTTATCAAGCTATTACTAATTTCCTCTTGGGACTTTGGTATGGGAGTTCTTCCTTGTTTAGCCATTATAATCTTTCTCTAGTAATTCCTAATTGGTCTCCTGGTGTGTAAATTGTATTACATATTATAGAAAAATTGGCACCAAAATTTTCCAGTCCAGGGTTAAGAGGATTTTCCTCATTAGGATAATCGGGATTTTTACCTACTATATACTGGTTAGCATTTGTAGTTGTTACCTCGTAATATCCTTTATTATACATAATAACATCTCCTACTTCAGGTACTAAATTAGCATCTACTAAATCTTCCCTTAAAAATCTAAATTCAATCCCCCATTTAAAATCTACACCTAAATCACTTTCAGAATATTCTTGATCTTGTCTAGATATTAAAGTATTAAATATAATAGGACCTTTAAAGTATCTACCGTCAGCAGCTTCACCATATATGTTTACTCGGGTTTCAGCTAATTTATATTTATAAAAAGAACATTGCTGGGTGATGATATCTCCCATTAACTCACGGTTAATGGTTGTAAATAAATTTATATCACGGGATCCTCCAAATAATGCCATTATCCTATAAAGATTGTATATGGTACACTGTTTAGATCTTTTTGTATAAATTCAGCTTCATTGGCTTTTTTTTCTAATAACTTGCTTCTAGAAGTTTCTTCTAGGTATGCTCTTAGTCTTTCTATTAATGCTGTTTTTTCAGAAGTAGCTGCTGTTATAAGATCAGATTGATTCATAGTTACCTCAGCTCCTGGGATGGGTACAGTACTATATTTGCCTCTAACATAACCTAGCATTTCTTTACATAGGGCTAGAGTATATTCAAAAACCCATTGCCTGCCTATGGAATTAATGTAGGCATATGTGGGGTTTTGATAAGGGACAGTAGATATATCAGTTACTACTCCTTGCCCTAAACTTCCAGATACTATAGGGTTATTTCTATCAGATTTAAGGATATAATGGAAGTATAATTTCCCATTTTGAGTAGGAATAGGGAATATCCGGATTTTGTTATTAACTAATTCAAAGCTAAAATTAGATTTTCTAATAGTATCATTAAAATCTATAGCTTGGATTTTTTGTAAATCGTAATTAATAGGCATCATCATAAAATTGATACCAGGAGACATATTACCAAATCCAAATTGATCAAGCATACCTCCTACATTAGAACTACCTACTCCAGCATAGGGATCAAAATATCTTACTATTGCTGGGGTTGATTCGTAAAATATTTTCTTGACTTCTATATTGTTTTTACTTTCACTAATACTATTAGCAAATCCCTTTAAATCATATACTTGTGTGCCTGATTTTAGGGAAACACTTCCAGTTCTGTATTCTACAGATCCCCCAACTCCTGCTTCCTCTCCATATTGTTCTGAGATGCGGATAACGGGTCCTAAATTAGGTTTTTGTAATTTATAATTTAAAGATGAACCAGTTTGTGCTCCTTCTAAGGATAGATAATTTTGGGATGCTTGATATGCAAATACCTCATTACCATATGTAGTTATAGCTTCTTCAAATGCGGCATAAAAATTAATATCTTGTAACTCCACATCCGTCAAAGGGTATCCTAAACGACGGGCACAAAATACTGATACTTTATCTGCATCTTGTTGGAATTCATAATCATTATCATAAAACCCAAAAGGAGTATCTCCTGGGAAGAATGAACTAGATCCGGGCCAGATAGGTGTGTTAGGCATGTTGTTTGTTTATAAATATTGCAGGATAATTTACCCTTGCGATACCAATACAACTAATTGTCCATCTAAATTACCTCCGGTATTTGCACTTTGAGTTGTGAATAATCTACCTGCCACTCCGGGATCAGTAGTTGGGAGATTAGTAAAATCTATTTCACTACCACTTACTTCTAAATTGGTTGTAATACGAGCATCCCCTACTACATGGAGATTATGAGTAGGGGTAATGAATCCTCCGGAGACACCTACGTTTACACCTATTCTACCTTCACTAACATCTACAAAGAAAGGGGAGGATGAGGTGCCACCTACACCTCGTATCATAAAATCAATATCAGCAGCACGCTCATTCATACTAATGACATTAAAGGGGTAACCTGCATAGGTGCTAGAAAAGGATCTAAGTATCATCCAAACATCATCTCTCATTCTAAAGACCATTTGGTGGGTACCACTCGCCGAGGATGCTTCAAAAGTTACCCCAAATTCATTATTAGCAGCCCAATTTCTTCCTATTGAAGGGTAATCCCCTATAGAGGCATTAAAAAAATCTATACTATTTATTTTACTTTCCCCTGCAGAAAACAAATCATAGGTTCCAGAGCCTGATATTACTAGACTTCCTGTTATAACAGCATCCCCTATATAAGGGAAAGAAGGACCTTGGGGACCAGTTGATCCAGGGGCACCTGGGGCGCCTGTGGCGCCTGTTGGGCCTCCTGAAGGGCCAGTAGCTCCTTGGATACCTGCTGTCCCTCCATTAAGGTCAAATATGTTAATATTAGAGGATTGTGCTACTGTGGAAGCAGTAGAAGTTACAGTATTAGTTCTAATTCTATATTTATCTCCTGCTGTTGTTTCCCTAATAATTTGGGTGGATCCTCCTGTGCTGTCATCATTATTAACACCCGATCTAACATAACTAAATGTTTTAGATCCTAAAATTTCATTCCAATTGTTTCCCCCATCTGTACTTACTTCTAATATAGATTGGGCTGATAGTCTAGTGGTTCCAGGGGAAGCAGCAGTAACATTATAGGTAATACATGCTCTTATATTAGCGTTTACAGTTATAATATCATCCGTTAAATCAAATATGCTACTATTACTATTAAATCCAACAGTATCTATATTAAGAGTAACAGGGGAAGTACTAAGAGATTGACCCCCTGTATTATCGTAGGCATATATGCCTTCAGAAGGTGTACTTGAAGGACCCGAGGGGCCTGTAGCACCTGTAGTACCTGTGTCACCTTGTATACCTTGTGCACCTGTGGCACCTGTGTCACCTTGTATACCTTGAATACCTGTAGCACCTGTAGTACCTGTGTCACCTTGGATACCTTGTGCACCTGTGGCACCTTGAGCACCTGTAGCACCTGTTGAACCTTCTGTACCTGCAATACCTGTAGCACCTGTTGAACCTTCTGTACCTGCGACACCTTGAGCACCTGTAGCACCTGTTGAACCTTCTGTACCTGCGACACCTTGGGCACCTGTAGCACCTGTTGAACCTTCTGTACCTGCGACACCTTGGGCACCTGTAGCACCTGTTGAACCTTCTGTACCTGTAGCACCTGTAGTACCTGTGGC
>Ga0206131_10003235_pt1 | contig 18954 bp, 23 predicted proteins | sample Helgoland_Spring_FD_148636 | JGI IMG/M metagenome (GOLD analysis project Ga0206131, IMG submission 148636) | Pelagic subsurface seawater microbial communities from Kabeltonne, Helgoland, North Sea - Helgoland_Spring_Bloom_20160517_1 | ecosystem: Environmental > Aquatic > Marine > Epipelagic ...
CAATTAGTTTCAAGTATAAAGGGGGTTTCAAACCCAGATGCTTTGAAAATTCCATCAGAACATATGACCCCTGACCCTTCGGCAAATGTTCAAGACCCTTCTATTTTACCAACTTATATTCCACCCAGTGACCTTATTGACCCAAATTATATACAAGCCCACAATACTCAGGCGGCTCTTCAAAATATTGCAAACGTTTCTAAATCAGAAGAATCGTTCCAAAATTCATTGGACGCCATGTATGAAAAATTTCAAGTGCCTTTAATATTAGGGTTATTATTTTTTCTCTTTCAACTCCCAACGTTTAAGAAAACAAATCAAGAATATTTCCCGTTTTTGTTTTCAGACGAGGGACAGTATAACATAAAGGGATATGCATTTACAAGCATACTATTTAGTATTGCTTATTATATGATTAATATTATAATGGCTAAATTTTAAAACTCTGGTCCTTCTGAACTATTTCCTCTTGAACGCAAATATTGCTGTTGGTCAAGAGTCATACACGCACACCCACTTGATGTAGAATATGTATTTGGGCAACAATCCAGGCTAAACTTAGTCGTGTCAAAAAAGGACATTTGTCCTTCGGGAATGGGGACAGGTTGCTCAGGGCGGTTTAAAAATTCAACCGAATCAGGCGTTGTCATACTGGAAAAATCGGCCGCTCCCCATGTAGATGAGTCAACCGAGTCGCTTCCAAGTGTATGGGGTTCTGAATGGTGTCCACCCATTTGATTAATACTATTGGTAAATCCTTCCTTGGCAGTAGAAGAAACGATTTTTATTGTGTCAACTGCGGACTTTTTGCAACATCCGCAGATTGTACTACAGACCATGATAGAATAAATAACGCATGCTAATATGATAAGTTGGAGGTCAAGCTTAAATCCGAAAATTGTTATGTGCATAATGTATGGTGTTATTACTTATATAATATATACTTATTATTAAAAAATTTATTGAAACCTATATAAACTATGTTAAAGTATGTTAAACATAGTTTATATGTATAATTTATATTACTAATATTATGTCAGAATTTTACGTTGAACCAACTACAAAACATACACAAACATACGAACCAACTGAATTACAGTCCGAAGAAATGCAGTATGTAAATGCCATTCGTGATATATTGGATAATGGAACAGTGCGAACTGATAGAACTGGAACTGGAACAATTTCAAAGTTCGGACTTCAAATGAGGTTTAATTTAGCCAATAACAGTTTTCCACTTTTGACAACTAAACGTGTATTTTGGAAGGGTGTAGCCGAAGAATTATTATGGATGGTTTCCGGTAAAACGAATACACTTATTTTAAAAGAAAAGGGTATTACTATTTGGGATGGCAACACTTCCAGAGAATTTTTAGACGAGTCAGGGTTTTATGATAGATGTGTTGGAGATTTGGGTCCTGGATATGGATTTCAATGGAGACATTTTGGAGCAGAATATGTGGATTGTCACACGGATTATACAGGTCAGGGCGTAGACCAAATTGAAAATTGTATTCGACTAATTAAAGAAATGCCTCATAGTAGACGAATTGTGATGTCTGCTTGGAACCCAAGAGATATTGATAAAATGTCATTACCGCCATGTCATATGTTTTGCCAGTTTTATGTAGATAATGGTAAGCTTAGTTGTCAAATGTATCAACGTTCTGCCGATATGGGGTTGGGTGTTCCGTTTAATATTGCCAGTTATTCATTACTTACAAAAATGATGGCACAAGTATGTGGTCTTGAATGCGGTGAATTTATTCATTGTATTGGAGATGCCCACATTTATTTAAATCACGTTGACGCACTTAAAGAACAAATTAAAAGAACACCAAGACCGTTTCCAACTCTTACCGTGAATTCATCAAAAACAGACATAAATTCATTTGAATATGGTGATTTTTATTTAGTTGGATATCGACCGTATCCAACGATAAAAATGAAAATGGCTGTTTAATCAGATAACTTAAATATTTTAATTAATAAAAAATGATTGATTTAATAATATATATTTAATAGTAAATATATATTCTAACAAATAAACAACAACTAAAATGATTATCCCAGTAAGATGTTTTTCGTGTGGAAACGTGTTGGCCGACAAGTATGAATACTTTCTGAGAAAGACACGCGAAATGACTATAGCAAGTATGGATAATAATACAGACTACGATGATTCGGTAACCGCAAAATCGACAAATAATGTTGTGTATTTAACAAAGTCGACAAACAAAAAAACGATTCAGGGTATTGTCATGGATGATTTAGGATTAGTGAATCCATGTTGCCGACGTCATATGATTACACATGTAGATATCGATTAACATGAGTTATTCATAATTTAAATTATTGTAAACTAAATGTCATAAAATAACAAAAAATATACATATAACATAATACGCATAAGAATGAAAGACTTTTTAATTATTTTTGTGCTTATGATATTGACAGACCTATTTTATTTAAAAACAACGTCAAAATATTTTGAAAAACAGATATTTTTAATACAAAAAACTCCTATGACACTTGATTTAACTTCAGCATTATTTTGTTATTTATTTTTGAGCTTTGGTCTATACTATTTTATTATTAAATCCAATAAATCATTAATAGATGCTTTTTTACTTGGTTTAGTCATATATGGTGTATTCGACACAACAAATAAAGCATTATTTAGTAAATGGAAATGGAATACTGTATTATTTGATACATTATGGGGTGGTGTATTATTTTTGTTGACAACATACATTTATACAAAGGCGGACCAGTATTTTAATTAAGTTATTTTTTGTCTATATAAAAAATAACTATACAGTATATTAATAATTAATATACAATGGGTAATTGTCAAGGTAGAGAAGGGAAAGAGTATAGACAAGCAACACCAAGAAAAAGAACCATTGAATATGAGGATGATATGGAAAATGAAATAATGCAGTTTTTAATTGTTTTAAACGACAATGATTTTAAATCTCCTTGTTGGATTAAGAAAAAATATAGTACACGAGTTAACAGTAGTGGAACATATTTATCAGGTATTTTGGAAGTGGTTAATATGAATAATATTTCAAGAAAGACCAAAAATATACATGGTAAAAAAAAATTAGTGTATAAAATAAACGGTGTATTAAATTTAAAAACTCTCTATATTAAGCTTCCAAAAGAAAATTTATACGTGAAGTCTGATAAATGGCAATTTGAGTATATGAAATCTCAAGTAAGAGAAATATTACATATATTTGGATTATTGGGAGCAAAATCTGTTGAATATAGTATAGTAAATTCCAATGAAAGTTTAGTTAATTTTTTATCACAATTAAATTTTGGAAATCTGCCTATTGAAAACGGATTAGAAATAAAAAGTAAAAATGTTGTTTCAACTGAGATAAGCGGTAAAACCGAATATCAAGTTCCTTCTGAATTCCCAACAGAACAAAAATTATATGATGCAAGAAATACTTATTATTTGGCAAGAAATTTTGATTGGCAAGATATTTGCGAAAGAAGAATAGTTAGCAAAGTAACAGTAGATAATTTTATTTATAAATTTAATAACGAAATAACTTTTTCGACAAAAGTAACTGAAAAATTTAAAGGGTTAGGAATAAGTTTTGATTTAAATACTGAAGAGACAAAAAACTTTGTTATGGATTTTCAAGTATCTTATTATAGCCAAGAAGATATTTTATTATTAGGTAAAGAATTATTAGAAAAATTAAATGTAAAGGATGAATTAAATTATTATAGCGATGATGATATTTGTTATAAAAGTCATAAAGAAGAAGCAGAAGAACATCACTATAATAGCGATAGTGAACGGAAAATAAAAGATGACAGTTTTTTAATGTTAACTGACATAACTCCATCAATTGTAAAAAAAAAATCAAAATCAGTACCAAATGAGACAATACATAATATTACAATAAAAGACACAATTGAAAATTTAAGTCCGACGTCTCGAAATAAAGTATGATAATAAAATATTTATTATAAATTAGTAAAAATCAAATATTGTGGTCAAATACATATATTTGTTTTATTTACTATAAATTATACTTAAAAATAATGTCTATCTTTTTATTATCATCCTTTATGAATAAACATACACCAGTCCATGTATGTGTTGTTGGAATCGGGTTTGTAGGAGGAGCCATGGTTAAAAGTTTTAGTGAAAAGGGTTGTAATGTCATAGGATATGATAAATATAACCCTGATTACTCTGATACATTTGATAAATGTTGTGAAACAGAAATTTCGTTTTTATGTTTGCCAACGATATTCGATGAAGCTACTCATTCATATGATAAATCATGTATTATTGAGGTATGTGAAAAATATTCAAAAAATGATTATCAAGGAATAATCGTTATTAAAAGTACAATTGAACCGGGTACATGTAAGATTCTTTCCGATATGTTTCCAACCCTACATATTATTCATAACCCAGAATTCCTAACCGCTTCGACCGCATATGAAGATTTTCATAATCAAACTCATGTTGTTTTAGGAAAGGGTGAAAATACATCAGAAGATAAAGTTGAAAGGGTTTCTGATTTTTATAAACAATATTATCCTTTAGCAGAAATATCGCTTTGCGAAGCCATTGAATCTGAGTCAATGAAAATTTACGTGAATTGTTTTTATGCAACCAAAATTCAGTTTTTTAATGAATTGTACGCATTAACTAATAAGACAGGGGGAAGTTATGAGGTTATTCGTGAGCTTATGTTAAAGAACAAATGGATAAACCCAATGCATACATTAGTACCTGGTACAGATAATAAATTAAGTTATGGAGGCGGATGTTTTCCCAAAGATACGAATGCTCTTGTTTCACATATGAAACGTTTGGATAGTCCTTTTTTAGTTTTAGAAGCTGTTATTAAAGAACGTAATTTAATGAGAACTGACCATACAAATGTGAAATTATCAACAACTAAAGAAGATATTAAATAATAATATTGTATATTTAAGAATAATGGGTTAAATATACATTGAATAAATCAAAACATGAAATAATAATAAGACTAACATAATGACTCAAATTAATTATATCAAAAGGTCAAACCGAAAATTATTTAGAGATTTTCAATTACCACACTTATTAAATGTTTCAAAACCGCAAAATTATATCCCTTTGTACGATATTTTTTTTTCACTAACAAATGACAATTATAATACATTTAATTTAAATAACGAAAACTACATTAAATCTGTCGATTCTAAAACTGACAACGATTCAACTGTTATGTTTAATTGTACTATTGGTAGCACTGAAAATGAATTACTCAAAGATACAAAGCCTATTTATTTTAAAATGGCTCCCTTATTTGACCCTTCCAAACTATTAACAGGAGAAATAAACGATGATAATTTAATTTATACGCTACCCGTTTACAATGACCCGGAAGTATCCCATAAAATCATGAATGTTACTCTGAACTCTTCTTATGTAGATGGTTTTTTTTCATATTTAGTCGATTCACTTATTAAGCCATATAATTTTATACATGGTGTACAATTTTATGGTTCATTCTTGGGTATTAAACACGACTTTATCTATAATATAATTGACGATATAGACGACCTGGGACAATCTCGATACTTTATTAATAACCGCAATAAGATGTATATTATAACAGATGAATTTATGGAAGACGTTACTGGTATAACAGATATCACGCCTTTGATTATTACTAATAACGAATCGGCTGAATTACAATTAGATTCAACATTAGAAGACTATTGGGATTTCTCTCAAACAAAAAAGGTTGAGGATGATAATTGTGATGTACTTGATACTTTAAGTTCACTTAATACAATTCAGCTACAACCAACGTCAGACCAATTAAATTTAACAGAATTTAACTTTCCAAAACGTAAAAGTCCAAAATCTCCAATGTCGATTTGTGATGATGACACTTCGAATAATACAAATAAGAACGATGACGATGATAATAATAGCACAGATTATGATAGCGATGAGTATTGCGATGATAATTCTTTATCGTCTCATACACATACCGATATAGATACGGATGATAATGATACCAATAATGATGAGTGTAGTGAACACAGCGGTGATTTTAGTGAATATAATAGTAGTTGTGATGATATCGATGAAATGCTGATTACAATTAATAAATTTCCCGTACAAGTTATTGCCCAAGAAAAATGCGAAGATAATTTTGATTCGTTAATTAAAACCGGTGAATTAACTCCTCCTGAATGGTACTCGGCACTTATGCAGATTATTATGATTCTTATTACGTACCAAAAAATGTTCAAGTTTACTCATAATGACCTTCATTCAAATAATATAATGTATGTACATACACCCAAACAGTATGTTTATTACCGTTTTAATAATCAGTACTACAAGGTACCAACATTTGGACGAATATATAAATTAATTGATTTTGGAAGAAGTATTTACACTGTTAATGGTCATATTATATGTAGTGATGGATTTAGTAAATATGGAAGTGCATATACCCAATACAACACTGAGCCATTCTTTGATGAAAAATTGACACGAATTGACCCAAACTATAGTTTTGACCTTTGTCGTCTGGCGTCTTCAATTTATATTGACCTTGTTCCTGACCCTACAAAGGTTGGTAATTTAAAATTATCTGGAATTGACGCGGTTGCGAGAATAATTGTTGATTGGTGTAAGGACGACAAAGATAAGTGTGTTCTATTCAAGTCAACAGGAGAAGATAGATATATGAACTTTAAGTTGTATAAAATGATTGCCCGGGATGTTCACCGGCATACCCCACAGGTTCAACTTGAACGACCCGAGTTTAATCAGTACTGTATTTCCAAAAAGAGTATGATGAATAGCAAAAATAATAAAAAGTATTTTATTGACATTGACAAAATGCCCGACATGACAAATAAATGTTAATTTATAAAACGAAATTACATAAATAATAATAATAATAATTATTTATGATATTATATACACTCACCAAGATTTATTAAATTTTATTTAAATAACGAGAGAAATTATTTTCTGGAACGTTTGCGGCTATGCTTATGTTTTAATTTCTTCAATTTCTTTGTTTTGTTTGATTTCTTTGATTTCTTTGATTTTGATGACTTGGAACGAGTACGGGAATGGGTCTTTTGGCGAGTTTTTATATGTTTACGTTTTTTACCCTGTCCTTGTTGCGTAGACTGTTGCATAGGATTAATAGTAAAAGAAGAATCATTTCCAGAAGGAGGAGGAGGAGAATTATCATTTTCAGAAGAAGAAGGAGGAGGAATAGGAGAAATAGGAGGAAGAGGTAAAGATTTACTCATGCTAATCATTTCATCTACATCTGAGCTCATAGCTATAATAGTTTCAACCATGCCTTTAAGTTCATCTCCTTTAAATTCCATGTCCTCATTGCCTTCTAATTGCTTATCCCAATTTCTCATAGCCTCAGTAACTTTTTTAACCTTTTCAGAAAGTACGTTTTTATCATCCTCAATTTCCTTTTTAGCCTTATTACATTCTTCAAGTTGTTTTGTAATGCCTTCAATTTCAAGTTTACTGGTACTTTCAGATAATGTTGCTCCTTTGAGTTCATCGTTTAATTTCTTAATATCTTTTTCTAAACTTTTTATTTTATTGTCATAAACGGTTAAGTTACCCTTTTGATTACCGAGCCAAGTCTTCATATTATTCAAAGGAATTTTAATTTTATCCAATTGGGTTTTTATATCCATGTAATAAGTTACTGATTTTCCAATACGTTCATCAATAGAATCTATTAATGTATCAAACTCATCAGATGGACCAGATGTAGTAGTCTGTGTTACAAGGTCAGTTGCCTGGTTGAGTATATCCATATTCTATTATAATTATAATATAACATTACATAATAATTAAATGACTACATAACATTTTAAATTCATAAGTTTTATTACATGAAAATAAACTTACTAAATACTATAAATTTGACGGGCTTCATAATTATTTTTTAATAATACTTAACTGTTGTATTACTCAAGCGATATAACAATGTCGTCAAGTTCTTGCTTAACTCTTTTGATTTCTGACAATATGTTTTGTTGTTCGTGTATATGTCTTCGGGATACTTCTTTTCCCAGTTCGTTCGTTTGTTTTACTCGATTCACATGCCGGTATATGGTTTCAAGTGCTTTAATATGATTTCGCTTTTGAGAAATAATAACGTCTCTATATTGAGTATAGTCTTTTAAAACCCCTTCTAAAAATTCATTTTGTTGAGCAGCTTTATATGTTTCATGATACTTGGACATAAGATACTTTTTTTTCTCATCAATCAAATAGTTCAAATGTATAAGTTTGGAATCGCTTATATTATTATTATCATTATCATTATTATTATCAGGTAACATCATATATAAAGTAAATATTATATGTATTATACTATACACATAAATTAATAAATAATAAATTAATCAATCCGTTCTCTCAATTATTCTAATATAAACTATAAAATATATCTAACGTAATACAATTTAATTAGCACGTCTGATTGAATTAATATTATTACCTTAAAAATGTATATTTGTAATAATTAATATATTCTATATAAATATAAATCATTCCTTTAGAATAATGACCATTTCTGAAAATATGTCGATTATAGACTCTTCTACCCGTGATTCTATTATAGAACCACTGCTTACTCCATCAGATGATAGATTTGTTATGTTTCCAGTCCAGGATGAGGAAATCTGGAAAATGTACAAAAAATCAACTGATTGTTTTTGGAGAGTGGATGAAGTTGATTTATCAAAGGATGGTCGAGATTGGGAAACACTTACATGTGACGAGCAGCTATACATATCCAGGGTTTTGGCATTTTTTTCATCAAGTGATGGGATTGTACTTGAAAATCTCGCAACAAGGTTTATGAAGGATGTTCAATTATCCGAAGCAAGGGCATTTTACGGCTTCCAAATTGGAATGGAAACAATTCATAGTGAAATGTATAGTGTTCTAATCGAAACATATATTAAGAACGCGGAAGAAAAGGCAACTCTTTTTAACGCTGTCCAGGAATTTCCGTGTATTGGGAAAAAAGCAGACTGGGCACAAAAATGGATTAATAACGATTCCGATAGTTTTGCTATGCGATTAATTGGATTTGCGTGCGTTGAAGGGATTTTTTTCAGTGGCGCGTTTTGTAGTATTTATTGGCTGAAACAACGAGGATTAATGCCCGGGCTTACTTTTTCAAATGAACTTATTTCTCGCGATGAGGCACTTCATACTGAATTCGCCGTACATTTGTACAATAAATTAATAAATAAATTACCAGTTCATGTACTTCAGAAAATTATTAAAGAAGCAGTTGAGTTGGAAGTCGAATTTATTTGTGAATCGCTTCCATGTAGTCTTATTGGGATGAATTCGTCACTTATGTCAACTTATATCAAATTCGTGGCTGACCGGTTGCTCTCGCAACTTAATTGCCCAAAAGTTTACAACGTTCAAAACCCGTTTGCGTTTATGGAACTCATTTCTCTTGATGGTAAAACGAATTTTTTCGAGAAACGAGTTGGGGAGTACGCATTGGCTAATAAAGATTTTAGCGATGATGTTTTTAATATGACGGAAACGTTTTAGTTTGGATGTCTTGTTCATTTGTAATAGAATGTTCATTGAAATTCACCCATTCTTTTTTAATAAACGCAGTAAAATGGGTTATGATATATCGTCGTTGAGTTGCTTCTGCGATTAGCTGCATATTTCCTTTTGTATTGTAAAAACTTAAAAAATTACGAACGGCAAAGTCTAATGACATATTCTCGTACATGTTCATATTGTCGAATGAAAACATATGTTTACGTTTACGTGCATTAACAGCATTATGAAATGCGAATAACATACTTTTAAAATCGTATTTGGTTTGAATATGTCTTAAAGGAACTTTTGAGAGAAATTCTTTTGCGTGTTGAGCACACTGAGGACATGGAAGGTTATATGCAATGTTTTTAATCCACGAGAATACAAGTGGTATCATTCGTTTTTGGTTTTCTTCTGGAATTTTTTCAGCAAGTGTATGAAATAATAGCCATGTGGCAGGACCCCATTTAGTAATTGGTGACATTCGAATATAGAGTATTGTATATTACTATAAATATACAATACAAATAAATATAACTAAATGTATACGATATCATATAGTATTATAGAAATACGTAAGATGAATATAAAAGAATATATTAATACTCATACATACGTAAAACATGTATTCATCCGAAGAATGTTCTGACTTTTATGCTGAACTTAATCGAAATACTAAAGATACACTTATTCAAAAACATGATATAGTTAATTCAGAACATGATTTAAAATTAATAGAACATTCTGACTTAAAAACGTTATGTTGTATAACACACCAATCATTAACTAAGCATTTTGTGCAGTTAGATTGTGGTCATGTATTTAATTATATTCCTCTGTATAAATCATTATCAGCATCGACAAAATCACAACCGAATTATTTTATAAATCCGCTTCCTCAACTTACATGCCCCTATTGTCGACATAACACTCCATGGTTGCTACCGTTTCATAAAGACCTTCCAACAGAACGAAAAGCTCATGTAAATGTTTCATATAGTATACCTTTATATCCTAAGTCTCGTAATTGTTCTAAACGTGGTTGCGGTTATTTAGGTGCGGAATTTGGAGAATTAGATAAACAACAATACAATGATACAAATGTATACTGTTATACACATATGTGTAAAGTTTTAAAAAAGTTTGATAATTGTGCGGTTAGGGAATACAATAAAGAGCAAAAATTAATTGTGGAACAGGAAAAAAAGAATGAAAGGAAAAGAAAAACAGAAGAAAAAGAATTAACACGGCAAAAGAAAATGGAAGAAAAGAAATTAGTGAAACTCAAGAAAATGGAAGAAAAGAATATAAAAAAAACATAGTTTATACATAATAATATACAGTAATGGAGACACAAGAACAACTTGAAGTATGTATTAAGCAATGGATTAAGCTTGACAATGAAATAAATAAACTTAAAGCTTTTATAGCAGAAAAAAAAGCACTTCAAAGAAGTCTTACAGATAATTTGACAGAAACAATGAAAACAAATGACTTTAATAAAGTAAATACAAATGATGGGTCATTAAGATTTAAGCGAGTAACAAACCGAGCACCCATTGGGAAAAAACAATTAAATGCCGCGTTATTATCATTTTACGATAATAACGAAGAAAGTGCGGCTAAGGTATCACAATTTATTTTAGAGCAGCAAAAGGTAACTGTAACGGAAACAATCGACAGGCGAATAAAGGCAACTCGGGCCACTTAATTTGGTACATGTGGTTTATATACAGCACCCTTTGAAATAATACCATCAATACATAAATTAAGGTCCTCTGGATTTTGGTACCGACCTGTTTGCGTCCATATTTTTACGACACAAAAGTTCTTTTTAGGTGATATAGTAATTCCATTAATATTGTCTACGATGTTTTTGTTGCTACTTAAAGTATTACCAACAAGTAAGTAAGTAAGCTTTTTCCATACATTATACGCATTTTTATTTGATACTCGGTATGAAAAACAACCACCCTTACAATTATTTTTATCTTCCCACATGGGAAGTGTTCCATCCCTCATAATAAACAACATTCCATTTAAAACAAGTTCTGATGGAGTTGTCTCGGAAATGGCAATTGTATCTTCCATTGTTTTAAATTCCCACAATAAACGATAGCTATTGATAGTCCAATCGGAGTCTTGTGGTAAATGAAACCACAACATCCAGTTGCTCGAAAGAGGGTGAGCGGAAATAGACGTGTCAGAAGCAGCGTTCATAACTTTCATACTTGTAATAAACAATTTATATTTATATTATATTTACTTTAGTTTACTTACTATTACATTAAATAGCTGCTCCCTTTTTTAACCCAATAATTAACAGTATTAAAATACTTGCCATCATAATAAAAATCATAAAAATAAGGGATACCGTAATATAAATATACGGATTAATTTCATAAAGTATAAATTCAATTATCGGATTTAATAGAGCTCGTAGCTCATGTTTAACATCGCTTCTTTTTAATATTTCTATACATTGTTGTCCTAATGTTTCTGTCATTATATTATTGTGTATAATATTATTAATTATTTGAACAATTAATTAATTAATATATTAAGTATACTTTTTTGATACACTATATATACGTAAAAAATCGTATTTTATTTAGACTGTAATTATCAATGAATATTGTTTCTCCTGATAGTACATTTGATTTTTCGACGATTACTCTCTCGTCGCCGCCAGCCAAACAGGCGGATGGAACATTTTTTACAAAACTACTAAATTCTGGTGGACCTCTATATATTCAAACTCCTGTTGGAGGGACAAAAAATGGAATTGTTAAATTTTCAAGACATAAACATGTTGAATTAGTCTTTGAATCAAACTTAAATAATGAATTTATTGCTTGGGGAGAAAAGCTTGAGGAGAGATGCTGTACATTGATTTACGAAAAAGCAGTTGAGTGGTTCAATTCAGATATAGAACCACAAGATGTGGATAACATAAATTTTTTTAAAAGCTATAAATCTGGAATGTACCAAACTATTAGTACAAGTATAAAAAAATTATCAGATAATTCTGACGAGCTTATTATTTATGACGAAACAAATACGATGAAATCATCGGATGATGTAAAACGTGATTCTTCGATTATATCTATTATTGAAATTTGTGGAATCCACTTTTCTGCTAAAAATTTCAAAGTATTAATTGAACTAAAACAATTAATGTTATTGGAACCTCCGCCAGAAATAGATGAAACAGCTCCATTAGAAAGTCCTGAATCTCCTTTTAATACTTGTTTAATACAACCGCATACCGAAGAGTGTTCTGAATTAAATTTAAGCGATTCAAATGTCGAAATAGAAACAATAAATTTAGAACCAAATGAACAATTAGTAGAACCCGAATTGGAATTTATTGATTTAGATGAATTAAGTAAACCATCAACGAGAGAAATACATGGGGATGACGAATTAGCAACTATTAAAAATACGGCATTAAACGCATCACCAACTCCTAACACGGTTAATAACAATGTTGCTAATATCGAACCACAACTAATGTTGGATAGTAATTTAGCTAATCTGGATGATTTAGGTGCAGTATCTTTAGACGTAAATGATACATCTGAACTTGATAATAGTAATATTCAATCTGTAAAAACGTCATCACATGATAGTCCTACTAATATTAAAATTGACCCTATGACCAAACTGGAATCATTGGACCGTCGCATGCTTGAAGATAATGAAGATGAACATAAGATAATCAATAATCAGTCACTAATAAATGACCCACTTACTTTAAAACCCCGTACCGAAATTATTAATGAGATGTATTCTATTGCCAAAGACGAAATGGATAGACTTAAGCACGAATTTATAGCCGCCACACTTAAATTTGAAAATCTAAAAAAAGAATATGGATTGAATTAAGTGGAATTATCTTTTGTTTTAAACTTTAAAGACGTTTTTAATTATTTTATTAATATTTAATATATATAATATAATGAAATCATTTGCTTCGAAATTGTGGAGTGATTACGGCATATTAGGTCTAATCCTTCTGTGTGTTGCCTTATACGGAATTGTCATGGTCTTTCAATATTTGTCAAATAAAGGTGCTTTTGGACTTGAATCTAACACAAGTATGGGCAGTCAATACAAGGGTCAGCCCGAAGGAGCTGGCAGGGAACCTGTCGGGGCCATGTCGGGTGGAACTTTAGGACAAATTGATTCATATGCTGCTGCAAATGGTCTCCAGTCAACTGCCCCTACTGAAGGGTGTAATAGTGCCGGACAACTTCAGGACGTGAACGACCTTCTTCCTCAAGATACCAATAACGAATGGGCACAAAATAACCCAGTTGGCACTGGCGATTTCGAGGGAGTTAATTTGTTGAACGCAGGTCACCATATTGGTATTAATACTATTGGACAAACTCTTAGAAATGCTAATCTTCAGCTAAGACCCGATATCCCTAACCCCCAAGTACCCACTGGTCCTTGGAACCAAAGTACCATTGAGCCTCAGGAATTCGTAAGAGCTCCCATGGATATTGGTATGTAAATTAATACACCTACTTAAAAATAATAACTATATAAAAATATAAATAATATACTTAGAATAATTTATCAATAAACTTGACAAAAATTAAATATTGATAAATTATATTATAGTATCGAGAGAATAAATGAAAAAAAAATCTGTATCAACGCCAACAACATGGTCGTCTGCGTCAAATTATATGTCTAACACAATATTGTCTGTTAATCAAAGTAAGATTTTTGCGGGTATTATTATGATTCTTATTAATATTGGAACCAAATTTATTAGCATAAAATTTAGTAAATCGTGCGAAATATACTTACAAAACGCTATTAATAAACACATACTTTTATTTGCTATGGCGTGGCTCGGAACACGTGATATTTATACCGCGTTTATATTGAGTACTGGATTTATTTTACTTTCAGACTATTTATTTAATGAAGAAAGTAATATGTGTATTATACCCGAAAAATATAGAGTTTTACATACACTGGTTGATACGAACTCAGATGGTGATTTATCTGATACTGAAATTGCCGCAGCAGTTGCAATTCTGGAAAAAGCAAAGCGTGAAAAAATAAAATTACAGCAAAAACAAGCAGTTGCTCGTTTTAAAGAGGTTGAACAAGCAAATGTTGCGATGATGAATGGAACATAAACATATTTGGATTATATAATAATTGCATAAAATAAGGTCTGAATGTTCTTTGTGAAATATTAATTATAAAATAAACCAACTATTGTTCGACAATATCAGATTCACCTGTATATGTTTCTTTATTTTATAATTGGATAACATATATTCTCATCATAATTACCAAATAAAATATGACAGTCTGCTTCATTATCCAAATCAAATTTTCCTGATGTTGCAAATAAATATACAGGGGTATTTATTTCAATTAACATTAGTTTAGAATCAACAAATCCAAAATCAATTGAACAATCTCTAAATTCGGAATAATGCACAATTTCGAATACCATTTTTTTTATTAATTCAATATTATCAAGAACTAATATAGATGAACCCGAAATAGCGCGAAATTTATTATCGTGGACATAACATCTAAATTCAGAAACTATTCTGGGAATAAATTTTCGTAAAATAATAATATGATTTCTATTTTGCATATATGGTCGTGTTCTATCACTTAAAAATAATATTCTTTTCATTTCATCAAAATCATTAATTGGTGAATAATACTTAGGTGAACATGTATCCAATCTAATAAAAGAATATCCCGATTTAATTGCCTCATTTATTGAATGTTTTTGGTTTATTTTAAAAAATAAACTTTTAGGTGTAAAGCATACATCTTTTATCGTATCATACCATTCAGAAAAATAATAATCTTCTTCCATTTTTTCTATTTCGTTAATTTCTACAAATTGTTCTAATATTCTAGGTATATTAATTCCACACGAATTCATTTTAAATATATAATATTAAATAATATATATTTAATACCATTAAGTATATATGCGGATTGAAATACTTATATTAGCAATTACTGTTGGATACATGTATGACACGTACCACGATGGTAAATATTCAACTTTATTTTTTTCATATAAAAAGTACTATCAAATCGCTTTTTATGGATTAATGGGCATGAGTGTTTTTTACATGTTTAGAAAAAACCCAACTCGTTGTCGCAATGTCTTGTACTATGCCAATAGTATGGGAAAATATTTACCAATTGACCAAAGTGCAATGCACGCAATGTCTCCTATTTTAGATTTTACAGGTCAAACGGGAGAACCAGGAACAATGGATAATATTAATAATAATACATCTATTCCGTACTCGGAACCATTTAACCCACAAATGACCACAACTGGTGGAAAATTAACAAAACGTTCTGTTAGCGAAACAAAAAAGAAATATGTCGCGGCAAAACAAAAATGGGAATGTGGAGGATGTGGGTCACAGCTTGACCATACATTTGAGATTGACCACAAAATGAGATTAGAGTATGGTGGAACAAATGACGAAACAAATCTAATTGCTCTTTGTCGAAACTGTCATGGACGTAAAACAGCACGAGAAAATATGTAATTATTTTGTATCCAACTATTTGTTAAATAAAATGAAATAAAGACATATTTTGAATACTACTATAACAATGGAACAATCTATTAAAACGTTAGAATCACAAGTTATAAATAATGATACTGTTGATACACATGATTACTTATGTTCACTTGTAACACAAATGAAAATTATAGATTCAAACGATAAAAAATATATTTTGGATAACATTGACAATGAGAAAACATTAACCGGGAAATGTATATTAGCTCGTAACTTTTTAACCCCACAATCAAGTGATTTAGAAGCCATATGTAAAAAGGACTTGGGTATTGGTAACGCATTAAACTCGACAAGTGGTGATGGACATAAAAATGGTAATAATTACGAAATAAAGTCATCCGTACACGCCAAAAAATCAAAAATAAATTTTGTTCAATTAAGACCTGACCATGATATTGATTATTACATATTTATAGCATATAGTATGTATGAAAATGATACATTAGGTAATGCTCATATTTTCAAAATTCCATCACAAAATGTATACGACCTTATTGTTCGTTTTGGCGGATATGCTCATGGAACTTGTGAAATATTGGGTAAAATTACACCAAATAATATTAAGGGTAGAAATTGCGAATACGCTTTAAGATGTGACCCAAACGCAAAAAAAGGTAAAAATTATGATATGTGGAATGAGCTTATGAAATATAAAGTTGAATATAGTCCTGATAATTTCTAACCGAATTTTAGTTTATATAAATGTATCAACTCTTGTTGCCCAAGACTATCTTGCCGTACAGTATCTTTTGACATTGAATAGTCTAATTGACTAAACCTATTTTTTAATAATTCTATATCGATATTTGACTTTAACCAATGCCAACTTTTTGGTCGTAATACTTTTAAGTCTGTATCAACGATTTCTCCACAATTCGCTCCATATGCTTTTATCACAAAATCACATTTTTTTGGAGGGGTTGGCTGATTATTTTTATCTTTTGAACCATATTTTAAGAAATTAAAATCGTTGTGAGTTTTGTCATAAATAACTTTGTTTCTTTTTATTTCAGTTTTAACCCAAATTTGAAAACAACACTTTGCTGTCATTTTTGGCGTAAAACAACAAGGATTAATTGGAAGGTCTTCATTATAGATTAACTGAAATCGTAAATCTAATTTATTTTGAACACTGACTCTTTTAAATGTCCTTGGTATGATAAACGCAATACAGTTTGCAAATTCGGCACTTTTATTAAAGAATTTCATTGCCAACGACGATACTTTTCCAAAAGGCGGATTACCAATAATTAAATAAGTTTTATCTTCTTCTGGGATATAATCAAAGAAATTCATTTCAGTAATACCATTTGATTTCGGTTCTATATCTAATCCTATTTTTTTAGATTCATCCATAATATTAAAGAATGAACCAGAACCCGCGCTTGGTTCTAAATGTATATCATAATCGTTCAGGTTAATAACATCATTTAGCTTGTTATAACATGCCAATGCTATATTTTTATTTGTATAAAACTGGTCTAACCCATTTTCATTTTGTTTTGAAATATTATCCATTGTGTTGTCATGTGTTAACAATATTATTTATAATCAATTTTTATTAACTCAATAAAATTGAATTTATTTTATTTAAATATTATTATAAAATAAAATAAATTAGACTAAATTATACTATAATGAATGAATACTACAAACATTTATCAGAGCCATGGTTTACTTTACTACGACACATTTGAGGCCTATTTAAGAGGTGAATCATTACATAACTGTCTTCCTGGAGTGGATACACTGGAAGAGGGAGTAAATACGTATTATAAATATTATAGCCCCAAACAAGAAGAAACATATAAAATTGTTGCTATACGACTAAAAATTAAGGATTAAATTCTATAACTGGTACAAGTTATCTTTTTAATGTACTCTTGTGTTGTCTTTTATTATTTTTGGTTTTTGATTTTTGTTTCTTTTTAGAGGATACCTTTGATTTTTGTTTCTTTATAGAAGCTACCTTTGATTTTTGTTTTTTGGAGTTTTTCTTATTAGTTCGGATTTTTTTAGTATTTATTTTTCTTTTAGAATGGTTCTTGTAGCGTCTACGACCCGCACCAACATAATCTTGTTTTTCTATTTCATGTTCGAATAGATATATCATATTATATATATTAAAAACACAATTATCAAGGTCAATAGTTCTTTTAGGGGTTCTATCAAAAAAATTTAATAATATTTGTTTTATACAACCATCCAAATCAAACGATTCATAATCAACTGAACCTTTTTCTACCATACTCAATATATCAGATGGGTAAAAATCAAGTAATGACATTTTAATCGTGTTAAGGGTATTGTAAGAGCTTTTTTCAATAATTTTATTAATCTCATGGTTACCATCCCTATAATACGGTACTAATGTATTATCAATAAATTCCTTCATGTGATATAAATTGGAATACATTTCTTCAAAATTTTTCAATAATTTAATTGTCTCTTCTCTACGAATATGTTCGCGATCTATACCATCGTAAAATGAACGGTCAAGTATCGAACCTTCAAAGAATGGTTGTTCGGCATCGACTTTGGCGGCTTTATTTATTTCTTCTTCGCGTTTTCTTTGAACTTCTTTTTCTCTCATTTCGGCGGCATCGACTTTGGCGGCTTTATTTATTTCTTCTTCGCGTTTTCTTTGAACTTCTTTTTCTCTCATTTCGGCGGCATCGGCTTTGGCGTCGGCTTTGGCTTCGGCTTCGGCTTTGGCTTTGGCGTCGGCTTGTTGGG
>Ga0206131_10003237_pt1 | contig 18951 bp, 19 predicted proteins | sample Helgoland_Spring_FD_148636 | JGI IMG/M metagenome (GOLD analysis project Ga0206131, IMG submission 148636) | Pelagic subsurface seawater microbial communities from Kabeltonne, Helgoland, North Sea - Helgoland_Spring_Bloom_20160517_1 | ecosystem: Environmental > Aquatic > Marine > Epipelagic ...
TTTAATGAATCATGGGGAGAGTATATGTACACGCGCACCGCGGGGAGGCAGATGCATCAAGGTAAGGGTGGAAATCTGCTGGAATACGGAGGTCATGGATATGCAATTATTTTATTAGACTTTGATGTCGAGACTTAACTTTAATTTAGATGCGGGTAGATAAATCTTTTGAGATAGCAGAAAATAGAGAAGACCTTTTATTGATTTTACCTTAGCGCCAGACCCAGAAGATATGTCAGCATTTGGAGAAGCATGGTGTGGACATACGAAAACTATGACAACGGGAAGTTCACTCACATTCTCACAATCGACTCTGTGAGAATGTACCTAAAAATTATAACAAATTAGAGTTTATGAATAAAGATTATCCCACTGGGAGCGGTGGTCCGAGTGTGTTGAATCAAGGTTACCTAGCTTCCACCGCCTGGTTAGTGGGAGTATTCTGGCATTGTGCTTATGTGAGGACGCTCTCACACCTGCTGGTACCCACTATCAATAAAATTTATAATAGTCTAATATGTTAGTTAATTAGAATATATTTATAAAGGCACATATCTTTAATATATATATAAAAAAAATTTATATATTAAAGATATGTACTTTTTATAAATAATGAGTGATAGCGATATTGATATTGATATTTCATTGGATAAAATTTGTAATGATTCGGATTACTCAAGTCATTCTTTATATATTAATGATACACCATTTGATAAAAGAGGTATAACAGAATGGTGGGAATTAAAACATAATGAATTTAATATAGTACATGAAAATTTAATAGGGTATGGTGCAACTGGTAAAGTTTATAAGACATATTGGAGAGGGATAGAATGCGCGGTTAAAATGTTACATATAAAAACAGATAAAATTTCGAATAATATAAATCATAATGATTTAATCAATGAAATATCTATAATATCTAGATTAAGACATCCTAATTTAGTATTATTTTTGGGAGCATGTACATTAAAAGAACCTATATTGCTATTATATGAATATATGGAAAATGGTAATTTAGAAGAGTATTATAATATAAAAAATAAATATAAAAAATGGAAACCTGATAATATATTATTGCACAAATGGTTAACGCAGTTAACACAAGCTATATATTTTTTACATAATTGTTATTATCCGATTATACATAGGGATATAAAACCATCAAATTTATTATTAGACAATGCTTTAAATTTAAAATTAACAGATTTTGGCTTATCAAAACATTTGAAAAAGAAAAATGATAATTATAACATGAGTGGACTGACAGGAACTTTAAGATATATGGCACCAGAAATAAGAAATAAATGTAATAATTACGATTTAAAAATAGATATATATTCATTATCATTAAATTTTTGGTTTATGTGTACTGCATTGAAACCATTCTATGAATATAATTTAGAAAATTTTGCATTGTGTCAATTAATTATAAAAGAAGATATAAAACCAGATATTAAAAAATTAAATTGGTTAAATTCTAATAATTTTTCTATTTTAATTCAAAAGATGTGGGATAAAGAACCTAGCATCAGACCTTCAATAGAAGATGTTTTAAATTTTTTAGAAAAAAATAAATTTGAAAAAAAAAATTATTTAAACTTACGAAATTTATTTAAATAATTTAGATATATATATATATAATGTATTATGAAAATGAAAAAGGTTATATTGAACTTTTAAAAAATGTGTTAAATGAAGGTGAAGAAATAAAAACAAGAAATGGTGTAACAATTAGTAAATTTGGTTATTTATTAAAATTTACTAATATTAATAATTTTCCTTTACTTACAACAAAAAAAGTTTTTTATAGAGGTGTATTTGAAGAATTACTTTGGTTTTTAAAAGGTTCGACAAATGCCAAATATTTACAAGATAAAAATGTTCATATATGGGATGGAAATTCAACCCGAGAATATCTTGATAATAACGGATATACAAATTACAAAGTAGGAGAATTAGGACCTGTTTATGGATGGCAGTGGAGATATTATGGTAAAAAATATAGTAAAGATGGTGACGACAATGGAATAGACCAAATAAAATATGTAATTGAGGAATTATTAAAAACTAATAACAGTAGAAGAGCCATTTTAAATGCTTGGAATCCATTACAGTTAAATGAAATGGCGTTACCCCCATGTCATATAATGTATAATTTTTATAAAAACAAGGATGGTTTATCATGTTTAATGACAATGCGGAGCAGTGATTTATTTTTAGGTTTACCATTTAATATTGCATCAACTGGATTATTGACGCATATTATTGCGAAAGTTTTACATTTAAATGTTAAAGATATTGCAATATCTTTAACAGATGCTCATATTTATAAAGAACACACTGAAGCGGTTAAAGAACAAATCGAAAGAGAAATTATAAAGAATGATTGTAAATTAGAAATAAATAAGGAACCTCCGAATATTAATTCAACAATCGATGAAAAAATAAATTGGGTTAATAATTTAAAATACGAAGATTTTGAAGTAATAAATTATAAATCACATAAAATAATTAAAGCGATTATGAAATGATTTAACTACATCCAACTTCTGTCCATGGTATACCACATGCTTTTGAATAAGCACATCTAAATTTATTGTAACTTGTTAACCGATTTTCTTTAGAATATTCAAAATCTTTTTTAGCCATATATAATGGGTATACTTTATCACATACTAATGGGATGGTAAGGAATGGGGCTTCATCAAAGTACTCTCCTGAAGAGTTTTTAAGTGCATTTGCATTATTTTTTTCGAGTGTTGCCTCGGTGGTGCCGTCCCCGAGAGTATAAGTATAACCAGCCATTGATGCTGCTATTTTTCTAAAATGTTCATATTCCCCCGTTTCATTACTTAACCCCGTAACACCTGGAACGTCTCTCTCTAAGTCTACATAAATTTTACTAGTATTGTTATCGCAATTATCACCTTCACAAAGTGCAGATTTGTACTTACCAGGAAATCCCGTTACTAATGAGTTTGAATTGTATATACCTTCATCTGCTTTGAGTTGGCATTCTAAATTAAAATCGCTTTCAGTATTTTTTTTTCCAAAAAAATGTGTGTTTTTACCATCCTCCACACTGTTGCGTAATCCACGCTTTATTAAAGAACTGTCCCAATAATCAGGACAATATAATGCATCTGATGTTATTTCTTTTCTTGTTTCAGGAAAATTAAAAGAATAAACCTTGTATACTAAAATTATAATTATAAATATTGTACCTATTATATATGTCATCATAAATATATACAATTCGTTAAATAATATATTATTACCATAAGTTGTTAAACCGCCTATTAATAAAAATATAATAGCAACTAAACCATAAAAAATACAAGTGGTATATGTCCACCAATATTTAGTTTGTCTTGTAAAATCAAATTTTTTTTGTTCAAATTCTGTTAAAAATCCACGATATCGTAACATATTACTATCAAATGATTCATTATCATCGTATTTAAAATCATCTCTTCTTTCGTTAGTACTACTACAATCACTAGTGAATGTTTCGCTTTTCATTTACCTATCTATTAATATTAATAGATATATTATTTTAATTTAATGATTTATTGATTTTTATTATGCCCCTCCCCATGCACCGGTTTTTGTACCTACTAATGATGTACTTATTGGATGTCCCTGTATATTTAATGTTTCTTGAATATCACTCGAATATTTTATATATTGTTCTAAATTTATAATAATTATTCTAGCACATTCTAATATTACTAGCTTATTTAGATATTTAACTTGTTTGATTGTGTTTTTACTCCCTGTTAATTTATGTTTATTTAATATGAAAGTAGATCTCATTATTATTTTTAAATCATCATAACTTTGTATTCCTATATAAGTATCTTTATGACACAATATATATTTTCGTATTTGTTCTTGTAATAAATCAACATTGTCATTTGAAAAATATAATATAGTTAAATCGTTTACTTCAAACTGTCTAGATATAATATTAATAGAGTTTTCTGTATTCATTTCTAAAATATCATTATAATTTATTTTTAATAATTTTTTTCACTATATTAAGTAGATAGAAATGTATAATAATTTGAATAAATACTCTGCATTTTTACTAATGTCTAACAATATAATAGATAAAAAGGAAGAATTGTTAACTAATTATTATTCAAAAGTAATAAATATGATGATATATAATATTGTTAGTTTAACATCAATATTAAGTATACTATTTTGCAATTCTAATAAAGTTACAAGCGATACAATAATCTTAACTAAAAAATATATCAATGATATGTGTAAACTGAATAAAAAAATTAAAGGAGGTTCGGTACTTCCATCTGAATATTTTGGGCATAATTCAGGTAGTTATAATTCAGAAGCAGGACATGATGTATCGCTAGTAGATTTTGAAAATTGCATAGCTAAACCCGCACTCGGCGTCACGGGAGGCGGTGGTAAAGGCGGCGGTAAAGGCGGTGGTAAAGGGGGTTGTATGAGTTGTATGGGTAATAAAAAGGGGGGGGAATTTGGATTTAATAAGCAATTATTACAAATAGTGTCAAATATTTTTAAGGAACATAAAATTAAAATTGACAAATCTTTAAAACAAGAATTAGTAAATACTATAAAAGTTTATATCTATTTATTGACAAATAAATTGCAAGATAATAAAAATAAAATGAATTTAAGTAAAATGAAAACTATTATTAAAAAATCAAGGTGTTATAAATTAACAATTTAAAAAATGATATAAATTTTATAAATTGTTAATTATTTAAATGGTAATTATTACAATTGATGGTAATATTGGTTGTGGTAAAACTGGTGTTTTAAATTATTTACATAAAAATTATAAATATCCAATAGATTTAGAACCTGTTGATAATTGGCATAAATATCTTGTAAAAATTTATAATAAAGAACAACAGACTGAAAATTCAACATTAAGTAATATATTTAATTTTCAAGTAAGAATATGGTTAGATAGATGTTGGATACAAAAAAAAATAGATAATAATGTAATTATTGTTGAAAGAAGTCCGAATTTTATTAGAAATGTTTTTATTAAAAACGCAATTAATGATAATAAAATCACAAATGATGAATTAGGTATACTCGATTATTTACATAAAAAAACAGATTATTTATGGGATACAAATATATATATATATTTAGAATCCAATCCAGATTCGTGTTTAAATAGAGTTAAAAAAAGAAATAGACTTTGTGAAGCTAATATTGAATTAGATTATTTAGAAAAAATCCATAATTTACATGAAATAAATATTAAAAATTTGCTTAATAATTATAATAATAAAAATATTAATATCATTAATGTTGAAAATAAAACTATACAAATGATTGCTATTGAAATTAATGAAATTATTAAAAAATATATATAGAGATAGAGTATTAATGTTTATTAAAACTATATTAGCTTATATTAATATAATATTTACTATATTATCATTAACGATACTATATATCGTAAAATGTAAATATAATAATGTTTTTTTTGATAAATATTTATTTATCAAAAATATAAATGATATAACATTAATAACAAATTTATATTATTATATATCGCATATTACTATTTGTTTTATTTATGGAATATTATTTGGTATTAGAAATATTTATTTAATTTCAACAAAAATTATAATATATGAAATTATATTACAATATATTAAATATTGTAAATTTAATGATAAATTAATAAAAATCAATAATTTATATTTAGTTTTGATAACAATTATAATTAGTATATTTTCATATTATATAGGAACACTAATTTCAAATAGATTCTATAATTTTGTTATCGGTTTAAATAATAAATTTAATGTTAATATAAAATTTAGTTAACAACATGTTGAGGGGGTCGGGTGAATAATTTTAAACCCCAATATCGTCGTTATTTAAAAATATTCTATTTGACTTGAGTGAAGGATCATAAATATAAATTATTTTTTTATTAGTTTAATATTATATAAAAAAAATGATATAATATTAAAGTATATTATATAATAAAAAATATGACTTCTAATAAGAAAGTCGAAGGTAAATATAAAAAATATGAACTCTTAGAACATATTCAATCATTACCGGATACATATATTGGTTCTACTGAATTTACAAAAATAAAAACATATATTTATGATGATACTGATAAAAAAATGGTTGAAAAAGAAATTACATATATACCTGGTTTATTAAAAATTTTTGATGAAGTTGTTGTTAATGCAATTGACCATTCAATGCGGCTTAAATCTGAAAAAAAGGAAAATATTAAACATGTTAAAAATATTAAAATTACAATTGATAAAACAACCGGTAAAATAAGTATTTTTAATGATGGGAACGGTATCGATATTCATAAACATAGCGAATATAATGATATATGGATTCCAGAATTAATATTTGGAGAATTATTAACATCTACGAATTATGATAAAACGCAGGAAAAAACTTGGGGTGGTAAGAATGGTTTTGGTGCAAAATTAACAAATATATTTTCAAAAGAATTTATAATCGAGACTATAGACCATTATACAAAAAAGAGTTATACTCAAACTTTTACAAATAATATGAAGGAACGAAGTAAACCACAAATAAAAACTTCACAGAAACAACCATATACGCAAATTACATTTCTTCCGGATTATGAAAGATTTGGATTAAAAAATGGTATTACAGAAGATATTTATAATTTATTCAAGCGAAGAATTATTGATGCTTGTGCAACTTCAAATAAAGATGTATCAGTTTATTTCAATAATGAAAAATTAATGATTAAAGATTTTGAAAAATATGCTGAATTATTTATTAATAAATCAGAACAACCACTTTCTTATGAAGTTTGTAATGATAGATGGGAAATAGTAGCAACATTATCAAAAACAGGCATTCATGAACAAATTTCATTTGTAAATGGAATAAATACAATTCGTGGAGGTAGACATGTAGATTATGTATCACAAAATATAATTAAAAGATTAGTTGATTTAGTTCAGCAAAAGAAAAAAAAAACAGTTAAATCACAACATATTAAAGACAATTTAATTATATTTGTTAAAAGTATTATTGTAAATCCAAGTTTTGATTCGCAATCTAAGGAAACTTTAACAACACAAGTATCTAAATTTGGAAGTAAATGTGAAGTTAGTGATAAATTTATTGACAAATTATATAAATCCGGAATTGTTGATAAAGCATTAAGTTTAACTGAATTTCATGATCAAAAAAAATTAGTTAAAACTGATGGAAAAAAAACTAATAAAATAATTATTCCAAAATTAGATGATGCAAATTTTGCAGGTACTAAAAATAGTGCAGAATGTACTTTAATTTTAACAGAAGGGGATTCTGCTAAAACAATGGCAATTTCTGGTTTGAGTGTTATAGGCAGAGATAAATATGGTGTTTTTCCACTTCGTGGCAAAATGATGAATGTTAAGGATGCTAGTATACAAAAAATTAGTGATAATGCAGAAATTACTGCTCTCAAAAAAATCTTAGGATTGGAACAAAATAAAAAATATATTGACATTTCTAATTTAAGATATGGTTCTATAATGATTATGACAGATCAAGATCACGACGGGAGTCATATTAAAGGGTTATTATTTAATATTTTCCAATCATTATGGAATTCATTATATCAAATTGATGGATTTTTAACATCTATGTTGACACCTATTATTAAAGTTACTAATAAATCTGATGTTATTTCATTTTATAACATGAGTGATTATGAAAAATGGTCAGAAACAGATAGTGCAAAAAGAGGTAACTGGAAAATTAAATATTATAAGGGGCTTGGTACAAGTAGTGATCAAGAAGCAAAAGAATATTTCAAAAATATGAAAAAAATTACTTATAAATATAATGAAAATTCAGATGAAAAAATTGATTTAGCTTTTAATAAAAAAAGAGCAGACGATAGAAAGCTATGGTTACAAAATTATGAAAAAAATAATGTATTAGATTATACAAAAAATATTGTAGAATATGATACATTTATTAACAAAGAATTTATTCATTATAGTAATAGAGATTTAGAAAGATCAATTAATCATATTTGCGATGGTTTAAAAGAAAGTACTCGTAAAATTTTATTCGCTTGTATTAAACGAAAACTTTATACCAATGAAATTAAAGTAGCTCAATTAGCAGGTAATGTGTCAGAAGTAACTGCATACCACCATGGTGAAAATTCTTTACAACAAGCAATTGTTGGTCTTGCACAAATTTATGTAGGTACAAATAATATTAATATATTATTTCCCAGTGGTCAATTTGGTTCAAGAATTCAAGGTGGTAACGATTCATCTTCTCCAAGATACATTTATACATTACTTTCTCAGATGACAAAACTTATTTTCAGAGAAGATGATTCATGTGTTTTAAATTATTTACAAGAAGATGGTTTAACAATTGAACCAGAGTTTTATATCCCAATTATTCCAATGATTTTAGTGAATGGTGGGATTGGTATTGGTACAGGATTTTCAACTAATATCCCACAATTTAATCCAGAAGATATTATTAATTCATGTATAAATATTTGTAATGCGATTAGTGTTAGTAAAATAAATATAAATAATGAATCTGATATCAATAATATTTATACTATTATTGATAATACTGATATTGAAGAATATATACCATATTATTTAGGATTCACTGGAAAAATTCAAAAAAATGATAAACAACAATTTGAAAGTAAAGGTATTTATGAATGGATTGACGATAGTTCTGTAATTATTACCGAATTGCCTGTTGGTATTTGGACAGAAGATTATAAAGAGTATTTAGAATCTATTATAACTAGTAATCAATTTAATTTAAAATCGTTTGAAAGTCATTATACTGCAAAAAATGTAAAATTTATTTTACATTTTAGTCCTGGTTCTCGGACGCTATTAAATAATCAGAAATTTGAAACTAATTTCAAATTAGTTTCAACTAAAAATTTAAGTATTAATAATATGCATTTATATAGTAATAAAGGTGCTATTAAAAAATATATTGATACAAAATCAATTGTTAAAGAATGGGCAAAAGTAAGGATTGAAAAATATTATCATAGGAAATCAATTCAAGTTAAAAAATTAGAAAAAGATTATAATATTCTTTCTGCAAAAATAAGATTTATTATTGATGTAATTGATGGTAAAATTAAAATTATGAATATTAAATTAAATTTACTTGCTGATAGATTAGTTGAATTAAATTACCCAAAAATTAATATAATAGATAATATAGACGATAATGATAACGAGTTAATTAAAGGGTATAATTACTTAATCAAAATGCCAATTTCACAATTGACAATGGATAGAAAAATTATTTTAGAACAAGAAGTTGAAAATTTGAAAAGTAAGATGGATAAACTTAAATCTACAAATATTGAAAATATTTGGTTAAATGAATTAAATGAATTACTTATTAAATGGAATGAACATAAAAAATTTATAGAGGATGATTACAATAATGATAAAAATAATATTCTTACTAAAATAACCAAGAAAAAACTAAAAACTAAAAAATAAAATTTAAACCATATGTTATATAATCGTGTATTCCATATATTTCAATATCGTCATTATTTATTAATGAATAATACCACTTAAATGATAATATTAATGATTGATTTTTTTTAAGTTGTATATCTATTACAATATCTTTTTCATTTGGACTTTCAAATTTTATTTTTTTAGGATTTGAAATAAATATACTAGTATCGTTTATTGATGTTATGATAAGATATTTATAATTATTTCTATTCCATATTTTATCAATTTTAGGATATTCAATTATATTATAATTAAATAAATTATTTATATCTTTTTTATTTAATTTATCTTCAATTATAATTGGTTGTTTATTAATTAAAATATTTAAACTTAGATTTTTTTTTTCGATTTGTTGTATTGTTATTTCTTCATTAAATATAAAATATAAACTCGAATATATTACTATTAATAGTATTATAATCATTATTAAATTTTTCATTATATATATATGCATACATAATATATGTTAAAATATAGCGAATTAAATATATCAATAAATAGTAAAATGATTAAATCTTTAATATCAATACAAAATTGTGTAGACAAAAAAAAGATGATGAAAAGAGGTGGAGCACCAGCAGCAGCAGCAGAAGCAGGAGCTACAACAGGAGCACCAGCAGAAGCAAAAGCAGCAGCAGGAGAACCAGCAGAAGCACCAGCAGCAGCAAAAGCAGCAGCCGCAGCAGAAGGAGCAGGAAAAGGAGCAACAGCAGCAGAAGGAGCAGGAAAAGGAGCAACAGCAGAAGCACCAGCAGCAAAAGAAGGAGAACCAGCAACAGCAGCAGCAGAAGGACCAGCAAAAGAAGGAGCAGCAAAAAAAGGAGCAGAAGGAGAACCAGCAACAGCAGCAGCAGAAGGACCAGCAAAAGAAGGAGCAGCAAAAAAAGGAGCAGAAGGAGAAGCAAAAGAAGGAGAACCAGCAACAGCAGCAGCAGAAGGACCAGCAAAAGAAGGAACAGAAGGAGAAGCAAAAGAAGGACCAGCAAAAGAAGGAACAGAAGGAGAAGCAAAAGAAGGAGAAGCAAAAGAAGGAGAACCAGCAGCAGCAGCAGCAGAAGGAGAAGGAGAAGGAGCAGGAAAAGGAGCAGAAGGAGAAGGAGCAGAAGGAGCAGAAGGAGAAGGAGCAGAAGGAGCAGAAGGAGCAGAAGGAGAAGGAGCAGAAGGAGCAGAAGGAGCAGAAGGAGAAGGAGCAGAAGGCGAAGAAGGAGAAGGAGAAGGAGCAGATGAAAATGAAATTATGCAACAAGAAATAGATAATATTGACAAAAATAATACCCAAAGTGCTAGTTATCTACCAAAATTGCAAATTTTACCAAGAGATCCACATATGAAAAACAAATTATCTAAAGGTTTTAACGAACATATAAATGAAGTAATCGAAAAAACACGGGAGGCGTCGGACAGTATTGCAAAACAATCAAAGTATATTGCTGAGGAACAAAGAATAATTGATCAAAAAAAAATAATATTAGATAAGAGATTTATTAAAAATGAAAAAGAAACCAATAAAATGTCATGGCAAATGATAAAAAGTTTAGTAGCAACAGCAGGATATTTGAGTGATAGATTTATGAGTTTTATAAAATATATATTCTTATTTATAATTAAAACATTGCATGCTGCCCAACCATTACTTTGGGCGCTTGCAGCAATAATTTGTGTTTTTATTTTAATTTTGTTAATTTCCTGGTTAATAAGAGGGGGAAAATTTAAACTTAAAACAAATGATGATACTGAAGAAGAAGAAGACACTGCAGAAGGAAAAGCAGAATGTAGTACAGAATATAAGCAATGTGGAACATCAAATTCGTGGGATTGGAATAGTTGTTTAAAAAATCCAGTCATATACACATTATCATATAATTATAATAAAGCAAGTAGAGAACTAAATATGCCCGGTATATTAGGTAAATTAAATGATCCTCTATATAGATTAAGAAGAACTTTTAAATTAGTTAATTTTGATAGATTTAAAATACCAAGAAATAAAACAGATAGAGGAAGGGACGATAGTATATCATATATAAATTATGATTTTATTGATGATAGTATATCAGCTAAATATTTTACTTCAAGCGATAAAAAAAATCCTTATAATTCACTTAGTTTATTAAAACCACAAAATATTAAATGGAATTTACCACATTTAGATTATATTAATAATACTGATATGAGTAAACTACCTGAATCAATTAAAAATTATAAAAATCAAAGTGATTATTCTTTGAACGATACATCGACAATTATTTTCCCATGGACAATTGTGAATGATGAATATATAATAGATTGTAATACAAAATTTAAAAATAATATAGATACTAATTTATACATATCAGATATGGAAGATAGTACAATTTGTAATGCTAATGAAAACATAAGTGCTACTTTATTCGTAGAGTAAATACATAATTTAAATTTATTAAATTATAATAATAGAGTTATGACTAATTATAGTGCAAGTACTGAATATGTAAACGAATCTCCGTTAATATTGGAACCAGACAATGTAGAATCTACTTCAAACGGTGAAAAATGTACATTTGAAATTGCGGATATCTATAATATTAGTAAAGACGGTAAGTATGATAATACAGTAATTACAAAAACAGATCAAGACAAAATCGATATATATTCAGTTGACGAAACCGGTGTAGAACAAAGTGGTAATTTACAATATAGTTTATGTAATAAAGATGGAAATGACTATTATTATAATTGTGCATTAAATCATAATAATATATGGTTAACAAGGAATGGTGATAAATGTGAAATAAATAACAATATTGCATTACCACCGGATAGTTTTACAAAAGCAGAACCTAATAATGATATAAAAACATTAAAAAAACCACAACCATTTAAATTTATTAAAGATTTATCATACTCTAGTGACTCAATTGTATTATGTAATAAGCGATGGTATGATTGGTTTACAATACCGGACTTTCATAATGGTAATAATTATTCGAGAGAGAGAGATGGGGATACATTTAGATGTTTTAAACCCTGTAAATTTGGTTCAATATCTATAAATAATACAGAAGAAACAAGTGCATTTTTTGGGGAAAATAAAACAAAATGTATAAACAGAGATTTAATTGATAATGGTAAAATTAAAAATACATTATTATTTACACCATATTCAATTATATTTTTATGTGGATTAACGGATAATGATTTAATAGAATTATATAAACACGAAATTCAAAATATTGAATCAATTGTTAACAATAATAATAATAGTGTTGATAAATTATATGATATAGAAATTGATAATAATTTATTAAAAGAAATTACAGAAAGTGATACAACAATTGAAAATATTATTACTGATATAAAAGAACAAATGAAAAAATCTATAGAACAATTAGTTACAGAACCTATATCGCATTTAAATATTATACCACCCCATGATAATTTAAATAATTTGAATTATGCTCCCAAAAAATATTATAGTGATAAAAAATATATTATAAAGGCTTATGAAATAGCAAATAAAATATATACTTATTTATCTGATGTTACTCTTAAATCTGATTTTTATTTGTGGAAAAAAGAGTTGGCAAAAGTAAATAATTTTGATATTAATTCGTGGGAATTTAATAAAGTGTTATTATTGCTACAGGCTTCGTGTACTTTATGTTTTGGATATCAAAATCCGAAAGATATATTATACAAACAACAGAAAGAATACAATGAATATGTTATGAATAATTTATTTAAATTTAATGATAATAATGTTAAATTTGAACGAATAAATTATCCTAAAATTACAAACACACAAGTACTTAAATCAGTTGATACTAATAATCCATTTCATAATATGAATGATGATACATTACTAAGCATTAGTCTATCAAAAGTTAAAGATTTCCAAACAGAATATATAGATGATGGTACACTTGATGAAACACCAAATGATATGATTAAAGTAAATAAATGCAATATTAAATTTTATGATGATTCCAATACACTTATAACGAATAAAGATAATTGTAATGTTGAAGATAGTGTTAATTTAATAAATATTGATATGATTGATAATAGTTTTTCGTCATATTTAATAAGTGTTACAAACTGTTTTTTTGTAATTATAACAATAATATTATTTATATTCGTATCATATTTACTTATTATACTTATATGGCCAAACATTGCAAATGTTATCAATTATATTATTTTAGGTTTTATTTGGATAGTTGCTGTATTTATTGGATGTTTTCAATCATTAACTTTTAAAGCACCAAATAATAAAGGTATTATATTAAAGATACATCGACTAGCTTTAAAAGGAGAATTATGGATGGATAAATATATGCGAACTATCGCTATGCTTAATGCAGATACTCAATTACCTTTTTATTTTATATTAGGTTTAGCAGGTGTACTAATTGCAGGAGTAGTATTTAAATCATTTTTTGATTTAGTACTAATATTTATAGCAGATAGTAAATTTAATCATTCTTCGAATAAAAGTTCAAATGCGATAAAATATGTTTTTTCTTGCTAAAAAAAATAATGATTTTTATATAGGATTTATTAATATAAATGTCTGAATATATTTATCCATATAATAATTTTGAGGCAGGTATTGACGAATCAAATAGAGGTGGTTTAATAGGAAGTGTTGTTGCGGCATGTGTTGTTTTAAAAATACCAGAAACAGACGATGACTTAAAAATTTATAAACAAATTAAAGATTCTAAAAAAATATCTAAAAAAAAAAGGAACGAACTCTCTATATATATTAAAAAAAATGCTTTAACATATGGTATTGGTATTTCAACAAAAGACGAAATTGATAATATTAATATATTAAAGGCAACAATGAAAGCAATGTATAGAGCAGCTGATGCTGCTTATAAAAATTATAAATTTAAAAAAATATTGGTTGACGGTCCATATTTTAATACATATATACCACCTGGTGAAAATTCTGATTTTATATATCACGAATGTATTAATAAAGGCGATTCTATATATACATCTATTGCTGCTGCTTCAATTTTAGCAAAAGAACAACACAATGATAATATTCGCGAATTAGTAAATAAACATAATGAATTAGAAAAATATGATTTGATAAATAATCATGGTTATGCTACAAAAAAACATTTAGATGCTATTAAAGAATTTGGTATTACAGAATGGCATAGAAAATCATATAAAACATGTAAATAATAAAAAATGATATAATATAAGTTAATCATATATTAGGATATGATTAAAATGTTTTCTAGTTTTTATAGAAGTTATGCTACTTTTATGAAAAAAAAATATAAAAATGAAATTATTAATATCAAGGATTATAAATTTAATACCGAATATGATATTAATCAATGTCGTTGTAAATATAATATAAATTATACAAAACATATATTATATATAATTGATAAAAATAAAAATAAAAAAATAAGCAATGTAAATTATAATAATCAATTAGAACAATGGTATTTTACAACAAATCATTTATAATATTTCTATATAGTCTTTATTATCGTCAAACATATATGTCTTATAATTATTATAACATATTATACATAACTTATCACAGTGTTCGTAATCATAATCTATTATATATTTATTATGACAACATATACAATTATTTTTAATATCAATACTAAAAGAATCAAATTGATTTGTTATATTTTCCATATAGTATAATATATAATATATTTATTCATTTTTTTATTATATTATATTTTTTTACGTACTATTTGTAATAACAATAATACTATAATTTTTACGCTATATTTTGATGATTGTTCTTGATAAAAACATTTTGCAATTTCAAAATCAATATACCAAGTACAGCACTATACAAAAATATATTATATAAAGATAGAACAATGTCTGATATTATTAATTTGATATTACTAAAACAAAGTATTTTTGAAAGTATTAATCGTACAACCTTTACTATTACTAGTGTTGTAATAGCATTACTAGTTAGTACAAGAACAGTTCTTTATTCTGATAATAATAATATTAAATTTATTATTAAATTAATAGCATTATTAATATTATTATTAAATATTTTATACAGTTATAATAATGTAAATGATTTTAAAAAATTTCTGATAAATTATAAGGATCAGTATGATATTGCTGATTTATTATCGAAAACTAATTATATATATATATTACTTTCTTTACTGTTTATAATATTACTTGTTAATATTTATTTATTTATTTATTAAAAAAGTACATATCTATAAAAATTAAAATAAAATGAATTTAATATTATTTTAATTTTATTTTTATAGATATGTACTTTTTATTATAGTAATGCCAAAATATTTATGTATTATAATAAAAATGTTATTTTCAATAAATATAAAAAAAATGATTCTTTAATATTTAATATATTATTACATTAAAATGTATACTTCTTGTGGTGACAAAATGCTACTTCGTAAATTATCAATCACAACATTTTCTAAATATCGTAATTTAAACCAAAAAAAAAATAATGTTAAAAAATCCAATAATAAAGTAATTTATTACCCAATTGATAATAAAACAAAATTTGAAAAATTTAATATTAATGTTAATAGATTAAAACCTACTCATTCGGGTGGTGGTAAAATTATTCAACCAGGTGGAGGATATAAAGGTAATTAAAAAATTGTTTATTTATAATATTTTATTGTTTATTTTTATTCTATTTTCATCAAAAAGTGTTCCGCCACTATAAGTTTTTTTTGGTTTATCAACATTTTTTTTTATATATTTTTGATAAGTTAATACTATATCATATTCATCTGTATCATCATTTCTAACAATATTCATACTATTTATCCTTTTACGATATATTGTTTTAGATTCATTACTATTATTACTATTATTACTTTTTTTAGTAGTGTTACTAGAGTTACTTGTAACACTAGTAACACTACTATTACTTGTAATAGAGTTGCGTTTGCGTGTAATATTTCGGGGATAATTTTTTTCATGAGAAGTTTTATCTGATTCATTATCAGAATTTTGTTCTTTCAATTCATTTATATCATCTGAAGAAATTTTTTTTTTTTTATTTTTTATTTTTTTTTTAAGATAATTCCATAATTTAATTAAACCAATATCATCATCATTACATTTATCACTACATATATTAATATCTTTCATAATGTTAGTCATATTAGATATATATCTAATATATGACAATTTTATATGTTTATTATAATAATATGAATGTATTTGATATAAATGTTATCATACCAAAATAATTTATATATGTGAAAGCAGTATAAATATCATAATTAATAAATAATATATTTCCTATTATACCACCAACTGTACCAAAAGAAGAAATAACTCCCAATAAAACCCCTATATTAGCAGAATCCATATGTGGTATTATACCAATAATAGTACCTTGTAATAAATTATTAGAAAAACTTAAAAAACATATTGATAATAATAAATTATTAAATAAATTATTATTATCAATATCATCACTTATAATATTTGTAAATATTATACCAAACATAATAGTAAAAATTGTAAATAACTGCATCAATTTTATTTTTCCAATAATTTTGAATTTTTCATAATTTTTATCAGATATATATCCGCCAATAGGTCGTCCTAATAAATTAATCGATGAATATATTAATAACAAGTTTATACTATTATATAATGATATATTAATGTTATTTCTTAAAATTATTAGAAAATTTGTAAATAATGTTAATTCAAGTCCAAATGAATATAAATATGCTAAAGAAAGTGATAAGAGTTTTATGCTTTTTAAAGCATTATATATATTTTTTTTTGAAAATGATATATCTTGAATAATATTATTAATATTTATATCATTATCAAGTGAGTAAGTATTTTGTGTATAATCACTATAGCAAGTATTATCTAAATTGTTATCAGGTGTTCTTTGTACGATATTTTCTAAATATATTTTTTTTAATTCAAGATAATTACCAAATGGAGAATCATCTGAATGATAATAAAGTGGATAAATAAATAACATAAATATAATATATGGCCAATATATAACATATTGAAGGTAATTTATTTTAATATTATTTATAATAGTGTAATTTATTATCATTAATAAACCTATTCCAAAATTTCCAATACCACCAATTATACCAGTTGTTAAACCTAAAATATTTATGTCAAACATGGTTATTACCCATAGTTCTGATAATATAAAACCAGCAGAAGAAATACCATTTAGAATTTTTAAAATTATAAAATTATAATTAATATTTAAAATACCAATTATTGTTGATAATAATATTAAAATACAAAATGAAATTCTTACTCCAAATCTATCTGCAATATAACCAAAAAGTACTCTAAATATAGAAGCTCCACATAATGCGTATATCGCATTATATCTAATATATGTTATGTCAGAATCTAATATCACTATAAGTGTATTATTTGGCGTTGTTGTGACAGTATTATTATAATGACAGTCTTGTAATAAGTTAAAAACGGAAAGATGAAATTTTACAAAAAAGGTAAATAAAATTAGAATAATAGATAAATGTAATGCTCTTGAATGAGGTCTTTTAAATGACAAAATAGGTATAATATTATTTGTTTGCTCTTCATATAAAATATTTTTTACATTTTTCCATTTTAATATTGATTTACATCTACCATTATTTATATTATAACATGGGTGTTGCCATGATTCTAAATTCCATATCATATTATTAATATTATTAATATTATTAATATTATTAAATACTTTATTTTTTAACTATTAATTTTCTTGAATCAAATCCCCAATGTAATAAAGTTTGCCTTAATCTAGGATATATAGTTTCGCTATTTTTACCTACTTCATTTATTTTTCTATGCATTTGATTTCTAAATCTACCTTTTGGACCTGCTGATTTTTTCCATCTATTTATTTGTCTCAAATCATCTAGTGTTCTTCTGCCATTATAAAAATTACAATACCATTCTATCCATCCGTACGGGTCGTATTGTTCTTTAATCCAGTTTTTACTCATCCAAAATTCATATGTTGTTCCAACTTCAACTTTATAAAAATTTATATTTTTATCATAGATTTTTTGTGTTAATTTATGTTGAGGGATTTTATTTAAAAATTTAAATTTTTTATGATGATTTTTATATATTTTTTTTGTTTTTGGTGATTTAATTTCTCTAAAATATGTTCCACCCATTATGCCCATTCTAAACATTTCTTTCGGTGTTATATTTGGTTTAAAGTCTGGATAATCTTTAAAATAAATTTTCATTCTATTATTTATCTATTTAAAAGTTTTTCAACAGTTTCTAAACTACCTTCAATCCACGCTTGTCGAGAACTATATATTTCGCCAATTATATAAATTTTTTTGGGTTTAAATGTTTTTTCTAATTTTTTTTGAATTGCTTTAGATTTGATGCCAAC
>Ga0206131_10003251_pt1 | contig 18916 bp, 10 predicted proteins | sample Helgoland_Spring_FD_148636 | JGI IMG/M metagenome (GOLD analysis project Ga0206131, IMG submission 148636) | Pelagic subsurface seawater microbial communities from Kabeltonne, Helgoland, North Sea - Helgoland_Spring_Bloom_20160517_1 | ecosystem: Environmental > Aquatic > Marine > Epipelagic ...
CGCGTCCGTACTCTGTTATTTCGACGTTTAAATCGTTCGCAAATTTTACATCATGCGGCAAACCTAACTTATCTAAGTACCATGCTAACCTATGATTTAAGTACGCAATGTTCTGATCAATAATCTTTTTACGGATAAAACTATCCTTGCTTGTTAGCAATTTGTACAAGAACTCTTGGTGCTCTTTTAAGAATGTAAGTTCGTTGATTAAGTCAAAACTAACTTCCTGTAAGCCTGTTTCTCTAAGTAAGTCTATTTGATCAATGTACGGATTTGGTTCATCTAATTTAGTTTCGTATTGTGATGCTAACGACTCTAAATTATGTTTGTGTTCGTATGCCTCTTCGGCAGTTTTATAAAATGTAGTTAGTGTTGAAGGAACAACAATGTCTTCGAGTGCTTCTGTTAGCTCAGTTAGTTTACCTTCAGTAGTGGAAGTGTATTCTTTCTCTTCTACTATTTTGCTCTCTAACTCTTTAGTATACGATTCGTGTGTGCTTAAATGTGCTGTGCCTTGTTCACATGTAGGGCATACACCTTCTTGTGCTTTTACTAAATTAGCTTCTAACTCTATAAGCCTATCGTTACTACGATTATAACTTGTTGTTAAACTTTTTAATTCTTTTGTGATAGTGTTAACTAGATCTTGTTCCTCTTTGGCTTTAACATTTTGTTTGAAAGATGCAATTTCAGTCTCAACATCAAGTTCACCTAGTGTAGTAACTGCTGTTTCTAAGTCTTTTACTTTAGTGTTGTGTGTGGCGTCCCATGCTTTTTTACGACTTTCAATCTCAGAAATGTTTTTCTCTATACGCTCGTTGCTGTCTTTAACTGCATTAATTCTTAATTCTTCTTCCTTAATACTATCGCGAGTAAACTTAGTTTTCTCTTTGAGCTGTTCTGCCTTAGCACTTAGATCAGTAATACCTAATAACTGCTCGATCATGTCTCGCTGATCGTTTGTTTTCATACTGAGGAAAGGTTCGCTGTATGTGTTTAGTGCAACTAAATGCTTAAACATATTATGCGGAAAGCCGATAATCTTTTCAATCTCTTTTTGTGTCTCTCTACTATCGCCTTGTTGTTCTTCTTTTACAGTATCTTCACCGTTAACTAAAAACTTTAACACATTAGGCCTGCGGCCACGTTCGATACGATACTCAACACCTTTAGATTCAAACTCTACAGTTGTCATCATGCCTTTAGCATTTGTTTTATTGATTAAGTTATCACGTCGAATGTTAGTAAGTGCTTCACCATACAATGCATAACTTAATGCATTAATAATAGTAGTCTTGCCTGTGCCGTTTCTGCTACCATCACCGCCCATGTCTAAGTTATGACCTAGAACAAGAGTAAGTTGACAGTTATCAAAATTAACGGCCTGTGTGTTGTTACCCACACTCATAAAGTTACGGGCTGATACATTTTTAATCTTTAGCATACTAAATTTCTAACTCGTTATAAATGTCAATTAATTTTTGTCTTTCGATTGTGCTTGATTCAATTGTGTCTAATTGCTGTAGTACTATTTGATCTACGCTTTCAAACTTTATTTCACTACCTTCAAATTCCTGTTCCTCTTCTTTGATAGGAATAAGTTGTAGTTCTCTTACACCATATTGTTCAGCAAACTTTTCTTTAATAAAAGTTGCTTCTTCGTATGATATACCAATATCTAATTTTACACGAGCATAGGTGTACTTGTCAAGTAAATTTTCGTGATTGTCTAATAGTTGTTTAAGAGTAAACACTCTGTACTTAGGGCACTCAGTCCAGTTTACATATATAGGCTCTTCTCCCCAAGTAAGGAACATAGCACCACGTTCATCGTCTTGTGCATCTGCATAGTTATGTGGGAAAGCATTACCTAAGTAATGTATGTTATTTTTAAATTGTCTTTTGTGAAAGTGACCACTAAACACTAGTTCTGGTCCACTAAGCATTTTATCATTGATACCACCATGATCCGGCATCTCTACCATTGCGTTCATTTTAAAGTAAGGTAATTCAAAATGCCCAAACATGTACTTACACTTCATCTTAGAAACAGTTTTGTAATCGTCGCCTACTAACCATGGAACAATAGCAACATCATCTTTTTCAAACATGTCGTCTACCATAACAAAGTTAGATAAGTCACGAGCAAACTCGATACTGTTCATATCTCTTTTGTCTCTATAGTAGAGGTCGTGATTACCTGTTATAAAATATACTGTTTCAAAGTTGTCATTTAACTTTTTAAGATCTTGTACAGTTGCATTCATTGTTGCAACATTAATACTTGATCTATGATGCATCCAATCGCCTAAGAAAATACATGTTTCTGCATTCCTTGCTTTTGCTTCTGCAATAAACCAATCTATATATCGGTGGCAGTCATCTAAGTGTAGACGACTATTTTGTTTTAGCCCGTAATGTATATCCGTAAAACAGGCCGCTGTTTTAAACAACTGACTCATAAAAAATTACTCTGGTGTATTTTCTTGTTCTGCTGCCGATTCGGCTGCATCTCTTAAATTACGAATTTCTTCTTCATGTTTAATTTGTCTACTGAAACTAGGCATGTGTCCTTGGTCAATTAATATGTCATCTCTAATGTTTTGGTTACGCTTCTCAATGTTTAACACTCTTGTGAAACTGTTATTAACAACCGCAGTGTAATATGCAAATGGATTGTCAGATTTTGCTTCGTTAAACTGCAAACCAATTTGCGATAACTGTACTAATGCTTGTCCACGCATCTCGTCTACATATGTATAACCACGCCAGTTTGCTCTATGTGAATAACGCTCTACTAGTTTTAAGAACATAGTTCCTAGTTTGTTTGTAATTCTCCCGTGATCAACACTAAACTGTCCGTTGCTTAAACTCCCTTCCCAATGACTACGAACAACTTCTTTTAACTCTGTGCCTTGATAAGCATAATGCTTGAATGCTGGAAAGTTTATTTTTGCTCTCTCGTCTGCAGGTGTTTTAGGATTTTTCTTCCTGCCTGGTTCTAATGGAATATGGTCCATATTCATAACACGGAAAACTAATTCGTCTAGATTAAACGAATCAGGATCTACTGCAAACTCTTTTTGCTTTGGCTTATTTTTATAATCAGCTTTGTCATGGGTGGACATTGCTACAGCATATGCTTCACTTTGTATTTTGTTTGCTTTGTTTAATCTTGCTTGGTTAATTACAGTATCGTTAATCTCGTTGAGGTCTTCCACTATAACATCATAATTATTATACTTTTCATCGGATACTTGACAGTAAGTGAGTTTACTACTGTTAATCTCCTTAAGAATATCCTTGTTATTTAAATAATTTACTGGTGCTGGTTTTTTAATCATATGCTGGTGTGTCCTGTAGTTTTGTATGTATTATACACTTCTAATTAACTTTGTCAATCAAATATGCCTGTATACTGGAAATTCTGGCATATTTTAAACTTTAACTATGTAGTATTTATCTGTGCCCAATCATTAAAACTATATTTTATGATTCCGATAAATAGTAACATAGGAGATTATTATGAGCAATAGTTATTTAGGAAGCGGATCACTTGGAGGCCTATCAACGGGTATAAGTTCTGCTGGTTACTTAAAGAATTTAGCAGAAGACTTAAACAATATTGCAGGCTTTGAATCAGACCTGGGTTCGCAACAAGGTATTACTACTAATGTTGATTGGAGAGCTAGACTTCGACCTAAGAATGGTGGACAAGATTTATTTTGGCGAGGTGCTGATCCTGATGCTGGACCAGGCACAGATTACTTATTAAAGCCTTTGTTTGAAGCAGGCGGCATGGTTTGGCAGTACACACCGGATATTTTAGTTAGTGCTCAGGTAAATTATAACCAAACAGATTTCCATGGACAAAACTATCCTGTAATGACTTACAAGAATACAATACCACCTGCAATTCCGATAACGTCAGACTTTAGTGCTAACACAGTGCCCGAAGCAAGGTATTTGTTAGCAGTTATGCATTTTTGTAAAGTTGCAACAAAATCATTTGGTGGAGATGCAGCAGTAGCAAGTGGTTTCTATGGCACACCACCTCCTGTGTTATTGTTTGAATATTTAGGCTCCCATGGCTTTAACAAGGTACCGGTTGTGGTAACATCATACAGTATGAACTTACCTGCAGATGTAGACTATGTGCCAGTAGCAACGGCTGTTGCCGGCGGCGAAACAACTTATGTGCCTACAGTGTGTAACTTCCAGATTAACTTACAACCAACATATACTCCTCACAAATTGCGTAAGAGATTTGATCTACAACGATTTACTACAGGTAAAAATTATAAAGATGGATTTGTATAATGGCTAAATTTCATAGAAGCGATAGTTTTTTAAAGTCAACCGGTGTGTATGACATATTTTTAGATGTAAGTAAATTACCCTCGGTACCTAAACTGCCATCTGATGATACATACATTGTTGAAGCAAAATATGTTAATAGGTTAGACTTGTTAGCATATGACAAATATGGTTCTTCGAGGTTATGGTGGATAATTGCTTTAAGAAACATAGATATAATTAAAGATCCAAGCAGAGATGTAACAGCAGGATTAGAAATTTACTTACCTAGTAAAAACACAGCAGAAACACTAGCAGGCTAATATGGCACTTGAATCAGCAGAACAGTACGATCCGTTTTTAAAGAAAAATGTTTACGGAAATATTTTAGACCAAGTAGAAAACTATCAGTACAACTTAAAATTATATATGATACCACCGGTTGCAGCTCCTGTAGGAACACAGCCGTCTGCAAACGCTCAAGGTGGTTCAGAAGATGCTAGAGCAGATAAGCCAGTCAATGCTAGTAATAGCAGTGGCCAGGGCGGCTATTTGCAGAACTCATATGTTGCAAGTCCTGCAGAAACTATTGTACTTGCACAAACAGGTGTAACAGGAACACAGATTGACAACTTAGAAATACAAACAGTTGTTGGCCCCGGTGGCGGAATGGAAAATGCAAAAGTAAATTTTGATATAATTCAACCAGGCGCCGCAGACTTCCTGGATCAAATAGTGGCTGCTAAAGCATATTTAAGAGATCAAATCACAGCACAGGATGTTCCTATCTTTTTGGAAATAAATTTTAAAGGATATGACACAGATATAGAAGATGAAGACCGTGGTGGAACTCCTATACTTGCAGCAGGCCCTTATAGATACATGTTAAAAATTGCTAATGTACAGTTAGAAATTGACGATGCTGGCAGCACTTATCAATTTAGTTGTGTACCAGTAGATCAAATGGCGTACATTGATACTAGTTACAGGATGCCAAAAAAAATCGAGTCAATTGGAACAACTATCGAAGAACATGTTACAGACATGATAGCAAAAATTAGAGAGCATAACGAAACAAATAATAACATGTATGCTATACAAGACGAAATTAAAATAGACTTATCTGGGCTAACAGAAGGCGAATACGCATTAAAGGATACCAAACTGACTAAGCCAGACGATACCCAAGCAGAAGAAATAAATAGGATAATGAACCCTGAGCTAGAAGGGCTAACCGAAGACGAATACGCAGATGTATTAGAAAATAATTCAAAAGATGAAGGCACACTAGACATAGTTGTAGCCGAAAATAAAGTAACAGTTAGAGAAGGGGTGTCTATTGAGAGATACATAGCAACATTACTATCTATGAATGATGAATTTTTTAATAGATGTACTAGATCAGTATACCCAGCAGATCCTAAAAAAAATGAAACAAGAAAATCGCAACCACTTATACAATGGTTTAAATTAAATGCTTTTGTTCAATACACTGCCTTTGATTACAAAAGAAATGCGTATGCATTAAAAACAGTTTTCAAACCAACAATTTATTCAACAGCAAAAAATACTGTACAAGCAGATGTAGCAGAAAATTCGGGTCTTACTGCTGATGATGTGAGAGCAAGAATTGATGGACTTCCTATATTTAAAGCATATCATTATCTATACACTGGATTAAATGATCAAATTAAACAATGTAGGATAGAATACAAATCAGGTATTGCAATTTTAACAGCACCGGCCGGTGGCTTCTCAGGTGATTTTAGTACAGTGTTAGCAAAAACTCTTAGCACTTCAGCAACGCCAACAGAAGATTTAACAGGTAACGATTTAGCAACGGCGGCTGTAAAAGCATCTAATCAAGAAGATGCATCTAAAGCATTAGATAATTTGTTTAAAGATAAAAGTCCTGAAAGAGAAAATGACATTGCAAGTGTAGGCGGATTATTAGGATTATCAAACGCAGAGATTAGAGATGCTATTGAAAATAGAAACGGTGCTAATGCTTCTAGAATAAAAGAGACCTTAGCAAACAAAGGTGCAGCAGAGTCAATTAGGAAAGCACAGATTGCAGCAACAAACGGCACTGCTAATCCAAAAAATTTAAACGGAACAAATTATACTCCGTCGCTTAGTGGCTATATTTATTCTGCAGATATTATAGGAAGTGTAAGCGAACGATTAGATCAAGCCGCGGCGCTGACAGCATCACAACAACTAGCAGAATCCTTAAAGCCCAAAGAAGAAGAAGATGCTAATGCTGATGCCAGTGGACCACAGGAAGCAGTTAAAGTAGATTCAGTACCTAACCCTGCAGAAGACGCAACTTATAACGGTACTCCAAGAAACACAGTGTTTGGATATTTAATGCAACAACATGCAATTGATGATTTCCTTGTAACACTAGATATGGAAATTAAAGGCGACCCTTGGTGGCTAGGTCCTCCAAAAGGGGATAATCAGCCAGAAGTAAAAGGAAGTGAATTTGTTAAAGATAAAACAGATGAAAAATCAATAAAAATACAAGGCGACGAAAACTATGTGTTGTTTGATTTACAAACACCTAGGTTGTTTGATTTTGATGTTGAAGACGAAGACAGCTCTAGTAACAGTGGTTACTGGAGTAAAATGGGTACATCATATTTCTTAACAGGCGTGTACATGGTCAGAGGAGTTAACCATATGTTCTCAGGTGGAGAATTTTCGCAAGAGCTTAACTTAATAAGACAAACCGCAATAGATTTAAAGAAAGTAGAAAAAGATGCAACTGGAGGTAATCCGTAATGGGTATTAGTTCTAACAGAGATACAGCAAGTAAAAAGAATCCTGTAATTAAAAAGAATATCAGTAAAGATGCTGTATTTGGTATATACCTTGCAGAAATAGTTTCAACAAAGGATATTAGTAGAACTGGTAGAGTGCGTGTGTTTATTCCAGCAATAAGCAAAGACAAAAATTCGCCAGCAGGGTATTTTGATGCAGTATGGACAAGTCCATTTGCAGGCAGTACAGATCCTCGAACAGTAGGGCAAGATGTAGAATCACCACAAGACACTCAGAGCAGTTACGGTTTATGGACAACGGTACCAGACAACGGTAATTTAGTCCTTATAGCATTCGGTGACGGCAATACAAAATATCCTATGGTACTGAGTTGCTTGTTTCCAGATAGATTAAATTATATGCTTCCAAGTAATGCAGGTGGAAAAACATACCAAGCCGGTGGCCTGAATTTGCCTACGTTAGAAAAAAATAAAAGAACAGCAGACATTAATCATAATGATACATTTAGGCCTATACAGCATACGTTAGCATCGGCAATAGTTAAGCAAGGATTAGCTCATGACCCAATAAGAGGTGCAGGCTCATCGAGTGCTAGGAGAGAATCTCCTAGTGAAGTATTTGGTTTATTAACACCGGGACCTAGAGACCCAAAAAACTTTAACTATAGACTCGGCGGCCACAGTATTACACTAGATGATAATTTAAATTCTAGGCAAATAAGAATTCGTTCAGCACAAGGTAGTCAACTATTATTAGATGATACAAGTGGAATGGTATACTTGATTAATAAAGAAGGTAATGTGTGGATGGAGTTTGCATCATCAGGCCAAGTGTTTATGTATGCAGAAAACGACATTTCCATGCGTACAAAAAGAAACTTTAATCTACGAGCAGACATTGATGTTAACATTGAAGCAGGACAAAATGTAAATATTAAAGCTGCAATGGACAACGAAGGTGCAGAATACCTGGGCGAAGGCGAAGGCGCCGGCGGACTAGTTAATATAGAATCAAGATCGAATATGAATCTTTTAGCAGAAGCAAATATGTTTGCAACTGCAAACACAGGCGAGCTACACATTAATGCTGCAGGCTCTATTAAAAATACAACTGGCGATAGTTTACATAATAGCGTAGCAAATGATGTAGCCACTACAGCAGGTGGTAAAGTCACAACTGGTTCCGGCGGAGTACAAGTACTAGAAGCAGGCGGCAATATTGTAGAAAAAGCACCTAAAGTATTAATGAACAGTGGCGGCCCGGGAGCAGATGATGCAGAAACATCAGACACTGCAACCCCAATCAATACTGATACGCTCGAAGACAACCCTATTGGTGTAATTGATTACAGCGATACCGCTACTCGCAATGCAACAACTGGTCGACGAACAGGCGATGCGGCACAAATTACAACTATTGTTACTACACTAGTTACATCAGAGCCATTCATAGGTCACGGTCTTCCTAACCCAGCAAAAGACGACCAAGACAATATGGTTCCAGACGATCGACTAGCAGACTCACTTAGTCCTGGCAGTAACGGCGTTGGAGGCAACGATCCTGCAGATGTTAATACTCCGGGTGGATTACAATCAGGATATTCCGGCAATGACGGTTCACCTAAGTACACTAGTCCAGCTCAAGTACAAAATAATTTTGCCATGGCACAATCAAAGAAATTTGATGCAAATATTGCTGGAGACTTACAGGCTTCCCTAAGTTCTAGTATACCTTCTATTAGGCAACCAACAACTACACCAAATGGTACAATTATTGCAGGTCTAGGCGGCAAACTTACCGCTGCTGAAAATAAGGCTAGGATGTTAGCATTTGATGTTAAAGGAATGCCAACAGAATTGAACAACGGTAAGGCTAAATCTATGCAAGGTATCATCGCTACTGTTAAGTCTGGAGAACAAGGAACAGACATTGAAGGCGCATTATTAAGCCAAGGTATTCAAACGATTAAAGATGGGCCGTCTACTATCTATGTATCCGGCGGTGTAAAAATAGTTGATTTCCAAAAAGGACTAGGCCCAACAAGTACTGCTATCCATGCTACATCTGATATACAACAAACTGGGCAAATAGTAAAATCTCTATGCGGCACTACACAGTTAAGCGATAACCAATTGTGTTCTCTTACAAGTTTTGCAAATCATTGTGGGACTAAGACTTTTGCAAAAAGTAAAGTGCTTAATGCAGTTAATAATAACCAGTTTGAGAAGGTGCCTAACTTACTAATGGCTCATAGTACATTAAACGTAGCCGGTGTACCAACTATACAAGAAGATTATTATCAAAGACGGCAATTTGAGGGTGAGCTGTTTCAGACACCAGACAGTATAAAACCAAAAGTTTATCCAAATTTGGTACCGTTTGCCAAACAGGCTAGTGATTTAAAAAAAATGAGAAAGGGTTTAGTCTAAATCATTAAGTTTTTTTACTTCTGCTAATCTTTTCCAAGCCTTATATTTTGCTTCAGATTCCTCTTTCACCATTTTTTCTAATAGTGAAATTGTACCTGCTTGATTTTTAATAGTTTGGTTTTGATCATGAATGATCTGATTTACAGAAGAGAGCTTTGTGTTCAATTCGTTCTCCGGATAAAAAAATATGTGTGTAGTTTCCTACACACATATTTAGTACTACCATGCTGTTAACTGGCTTTTTGAACCATTTTTTCCATCACTGCAAATTCATCTGGTTTGATGTTTTTGTCGTAACGAAAATTGCCAGCAAAGTTTATCGTATCAAACAGTGCATACTGTTTGGTCACTGAGTCATATAGACCAACTGTGACAAAGCGTTTAGACTGCTGAAAAATACGATGGAACCGATGCCCATTGCTCTTTTCATTAATCTTTACTGCTTTAGACCATAGTTGGTCAAACTCGCGATTCAGTTTAAACATTTCTGTCTACCTTGTTCGCTGCGTGGATGTTATGCTCTAAATTAGAGCTGTTTCTGTAACAAAAATTGCTACATTGCATACATTATAGCACCTTTTTGTGAAGTGTCAACCTTTTTGTTCATTCATTAAAACTCTAGTTTAAGAAGTAGATAAATAAGAGTATGGCTACAATATTCAGAGGATTCAGTACAGTAGATAAGGTTAAGGCACCATTTTCACTTTCGGACATGGACTTAGTAAAACGAGATCTGCTGAACGAGTTTAATACTCGAAAAGGTGAAAGAGTTATGCGTCCTAACTTTGGTTGCATAGTATGGGATTTATTAATGAATCCAGAAGACTCTTTTACTGAGTCTGATATTAAAGACGATATTACAAGAATTATTGACAAAGATTCTAGGGTTGATTTAGTTAACATTACACTGTTTACAAGCAATCATACAGTAAGAGCTGAAGTTGAATTAAGGTATGTTATACTAAACAGCGAAGATACTCTATACTTAGAATTTAAAAACGAACAGCAGGTATAATACATGGCATTGGTAAACAGACAAAATAACTTATTCGCCGCAGAAGATTGGAAAGTAGCGTATAAAGCATATAGTGAAGTAAATTTCCAAGCATATGATTTTGATACTATTCGATCAGCTCTAGTAGAGTATGTGCGTGTAAACTACCCAGAAACATTTAACGACTATATTGAAAGTTCAGAATTTATTGCTATCATAGAACTGTTAGCATATCTTTCTCAGTCCTTAACATTTAGAATGGACTTAAACAGCAGAGAAAACTTTTTAGAAACTGCTGAAAGAAGAGATTCGGTATTTAAACTTGCTAGACAGTTAGGATACAATCCACGAAGAAATATCCCAGCAAGTGGCTTAATGAAAATTGTTGCAATTAGAACTAACGAGCCTATTAGAGATAGTTTAGGTAACGAGTTAAACAACACTAACATTTTTTGGGATGATGCAAACAACGCAGATAGTTACGAACAGTTTATTACTATTCTTAACTCTGCAATGAATTCAGCAAACAGATTTAGTACGCCAACTAAAAGCGGAACAATTAATGGAATAGCAACTGACCTATACGAATTAAATACACCTCTAACTGCTCCAGTAGCATTTGATTTTGATTTAACAGTAAGTGGTGTTCCTAGAACATTCCAGGTAGTAAATCCTACATTCAAAGAAGGTGCATTCGAAGAACTACACCCTGACAAATTAAATAACTTTAACTTAATTTACAGAAACGATGGCACTGGTATTAGCAGTATAAATTCTGGCTTCTTTGTTATGTTCAAGCAGGGCAGGTTACAGTCCACTGATTATAACTACAGCGACCCAGTGCAAAGTAGAACACAAGAAATTAACATAGCAGACATCAACGAAACAGATGTTTTTGTACAAGAAATTAACAGCACAGGTGCAACACTTGCAAAATGGACACAGATTCCTAACACTGTTGGTCAGACACTTAACTACAACGACTTAGCATTTGGTGTTAGGACATTGTACTCAGTTGAAAACTTAAACAACGCAGGTATTAAATTACGATTCCCAGATGGCAACTTTGGCGATATTCCTTTTGGAACATTTAGAACTTACTATAGAACAAGCGACCCAGAGGCGTTTGCACTTGCACCTGAAGATGCAAGAAACATTAAAGTAAATTTGCCTTATCAAAATGAAGCAGGTGTTAATTTTAATTTAACTGTAACATTTAGTTTACAAGAAACAGTAAACAATAGTTTAGCACCAGAAACACTTACTGCTATTAAGCAAAGAGCACCGCAGGTTTATTATACTCAAAACAGAATGGTAAGTGCTCAAGACTACAATGTATTTCCTTTTAGTCAAACAACTAATATTTTAAAACTAAAAGCAGTAAACAAAACACATGCTGGGCACAGTCGTTACATTGATATCAATGATCCAACTGGAACATTCCAAAATTTAGAAACTTTTGCTAACGATGGTTCATTGTACATTGAAGATGCTCCTGGAAGCACAGGCATTACAATTAGTGATGATAACACAGTAGCAGCAGTAGTAAACTTTACAATACCACAAATTTTAAAAGATAGAAATCTTAACAACTTTGTTTACGAGCAATTTAGAGATTCATCAGAACTGTTTGATGTAAATCGTTTTTCTCTTGCAACAAAGAATGCTATATGGAAATCTTTACCAGTTGTACTCGGAACAAGTAGTACAGGATACTTCCATGAAACTATTACATCAGGTGATAGTACAGTTGATGTATTAGACAACTCATTTGTATACGAGTCAGGGGCATTAACAGGCGTTCGTCCTTTTAGAATGTTTACAGAAAACAACTTTATTAAATTCGTAGACCCAGATGATGCAACAAAGTATGCATGGGCACGAGTAACAAGTGTTGCTAATTTTGGTAGACTGTCCAGTGGACTTACTACAGCAACAGGACCATTTAGTTTAAGTGCTCCAATACAGGATGGATGGAAAGCAGAAGAATATATTGCTACTATGCGTAAAACACTTGAAACTACTGAGTTGAATGCTGTATCAAGTGAAATGACAAACAAACGATCATTTGGACTGGGCTACGATGCAGACATTGATCAGTGGTACGTTATATCGTATCAAAATTTAAACAGAACAGGTAAATGGTCATTGTCTAATGCAAAATCTAATTCAGGAACACAATTAGATTCTAGTTGGTTATTATTATTTGACTACAGTGCAATTGATGCACGAACTTACAAGTATATTGTTTCTTTAAGAGGACAGCAATATGTTGTACAAAGTAAAAACGATTTAAAATTTTATAATATTAATAATGTTAAAGTTGCAGACAGCAACAACCAGTCTAGCAGAGACGTAATACAATTTACAACATTAAACTTTAAGCCAGGTAATGCAGAAACATTTAAATGGACACCAGAGTCCGGCGTTGGAGTAGCCGATAGATGGGTAAGTGACGAAACAGGAGAAAAATATAATCCTAGTAGTTACGATCCAGGTATTCCGTTAAGAACAAGATCTGCTAAATGGCACGACATAGAAGTAGATTACTCGACAAGCGGCGGCATATACCGAGAAGGTGACGATGTTGCAAATATTTTTGTTAACAATGCTATTGTTTCTGTAAACACATATTTCGATGACGGCACATTAGGATCAACAACAACACCTAACGTTACTATTGCTAATAACAGTGGTAAAATAAATTCATTGCCTTCGAACATAACTATACCGTTTGATAATACTACATTTGGATATAATATTCTAAATGGTTCGGGTGATGTTGTTTATAGAGATTATAACACAGGTACTAGCCAGTTTGAAACTTATAGAGCAGGAGTAACTGGAACTTATAGTTTTGGTCCTGTTAATAATGCTAATACTGCGGTTGCTGGAAGAATACTACTAGCAAATGCAAACGTGTCTGCACAAACAGGTAACTTAATTATTTCTAATATGTTTGCTAACAATTACACTTATGTACCAGATGCGTCTGGACAAATAAGTCAAGACATGATAATTGTTAACTATAAGCAATCTAAAGAAAAGTTAGATAAAAGTGTTGACTGGACTGTAGTAGAGCCAGTTAAGTACAATGACGGTTACACTGATAATAGAAAAGTTGTAGTATCACCAGTTGACACAGACAGTGATTTAGTGCCTAACAGACCTTTGCAGTTTAGAGAGTTTGTAGGCCCAAGAGATTTAGTATTTTTTGAATACTACACTGACTATGATGGATATAGTTATACAAGACCAGTATCAGGAAATATTGTAGATTACCGCACAGAAGAAACTATTACAACAAACTTTTCTGCACCAAATGGCGGCACACTCACAAACGGCGATCAGCAAAAAATAGAATCATTACTGACAACAGATATTTTAATAGTAAAAGATATTAATAAGTTACCTCAAAGTATTGTTGGTAACTTAGGCGAAGACGCAATAACAAATGCAACAGGATTAGTTGTATATGATAATACGTCAGAGAAAATTTATCAATACATAATGAATAGTAACGGTAGTGCTGTTACGCCAGTTGAAACAACTGACTACTATGCAAGAAATGGTAGAGCTGCAGGACAGAATACAGCACTAATCGAAAATGATGAAATTATACTTAAATGGAAACACGTTGCACCTAAAGATGTTCGTATAGATCCAAGCATTAGTAACATTGTAGAAATGTTAGTATTAACAAATAACTACAACGATGAAATACAGAAATATAAAAATGTGCCAGGAACACCATTTCCATTAGCACCGACACCAGCACAACTATCAGTAGAATTTGCAAAACTTGATGAATTTAAGAGTGCAAGTGATGCACTAGTTTATAAGAGTGCAGAATTTAAATTATTGTTTGGAGCAGATGCAGAATCAACTAATCAGGCTAAGTTTAGAATTGTTAAGTTAGCAGGATCTACTATGAGCGACAATGAAATTAAAAGTAAAGTAATTTCAGCCTTCAATGCATTCTTTGCAATTGGAAATTGGGAGTTTGGCGAAACATTTTATTTTACAGAGTTAAGTAGTTATGTACATCAACGTTTAGGCAGTAACATTGGTAGTATTGTTATTGTTCCTAAAAACACTAGCGGATCATTTGGAGACTTATTCCAAATTAAAGCAGACTCACATGAAATGTTCTTGAACACTGCTAAGGTTAGTGATATTGAGATCGTTGAGAAAATAAACTCTCAAACATTAAGAGCTGATAGGTAAAGGAAAGTATGTCAGATAAAATCGTAAAACAGTTACCAGTAGTACTGCAAACGTCAGCAATAAGAAATTTCTTTGAGGCTACGGTTGAACAACTATACAGTGAGGCTAACACAGTTCCGTTAGCAGGCTTTATTGGTAAAAAAACAGGCGATGATACTAAGTTGGAAGGAGCGTTTATTAAAGAAAATAATGCTGACAGACGCCAATATAATTTATCTCCTGCTGTAAATAATATTAACCCTGTCACAGGCCATAGTGAAAACTTAATTTTCTATGATGAGTTCATTGATACATTAAATGTTTACGGTGTAAATACTAGCAATCATAATAAACTTTTTGGTAGCAGATACAGATCTTTTGTACCACCGATTGATATTGATAAGTTTGTAAACTATCAAGAATACTTTTGGTACCCAGCAGGCATTAGCACAACTTTTATTACCTCAACAGAATCTGCTCCTATTAATTTAGATGAAGATGTATTAGGCAAAAAATTATTTACTGTAGGCAATACAACATTGCGTAATGGCATGACAGTAAACTTTACAGACAACTCTTATACTATCCCAGCTAATACTTCTACACAGCGAGTAAAAGCAGGTGTTGAGTACCTAGTACAAGGTGTAGGCGAAAGCATCAGTCTAGTTGAAAAGAGTATTACAGATAGCACAGAGTATGGTGGAGCCCAATTATCGGCTAAAGATTATATTGTACAAGAGCGTGGTGCTGTAAATAAAAACGCATGGTCAAGGGTAAACCATTGGTATCACAGAGATAACTTTATTGAGGCTGGTGATGAATTGCCAAATAAAGAGTATCGTGCAAAAAGACCAATATTAGAATTTAGTAACAACTTAGAGTTATTTAATCAAGGTACTACCAGTTACGGCGAAGCAACTGTAAATGTTACTGGTATTTTTAAAACTGATGTCGAAGGACTAACAAGTAAAACAATTGATACTAGAGAATTAATTAATGGAGACATTTTATTATTCTTAAACGAATCAAAAGAAAATAAAAAGTACTTGTACACGGTTAGCGGAATAGGCACTAGTATTATGCTAACACCTACTAGCAGTACACCTATTGCAGTTGATCAAACAGTAACAATAGCACAAGGTAATGTTTTTAAAGGTATTGACTATCTGTACAACGGAACAGACTATGTTAATGCTCAGAGGAAAATAAAAACTAACCAAGCACCACTGTTTGAATTATACGATGATGCTGGAAACAAACTAAGCCATTCGGGTCTTTATAACAACAGTGATTTTAACGGAAGTCCAATTTTTGGATACAAAGAAGGCACAGGCGCCAAAGATATCGAGTTAGGATTTTCTTTAACTTATACTCCGTACAAATCTGCTAGTGAAATAACATTTGAAAACTTTATTCACACTAATAGAACAACATATATTCCTTTTGGTACTAGTACTGCCAAGACAATATTAGGTACTTACTATTACAAACTATTAAAAGATACCCCAGAGTATCATTCTGCATGGAAACAAAGTCCAGCAAGAAATGAACAAAAAATTATTACCACTCATTATATCACGCAACTTGTGGTAGACGATAAAACACTAGTATACAATATTGGTGCAACACCGGATGTGTTATCATCTACTCCAAGTGGATATGATATACTAGTAAAAGTTAATGGTGCTATTGTATCAGACTATGCTTACACTGCACCAGCAGATATTAAATTTAATACGTTTACATTTAAACCTGGTGATATAATTGATATAGAAGTAGGAAGTGATTCAGGTATATCTAAAATTACAGATAGCAGATATGAAATACCGTTGAGCTGGAAAGCAAATCCATTTAACAATGAAATTGAAATTATTGCTGAACCCGATTACATGTCTCATTTCAAAAGATATATTGAAAGACAAGATGGGTTAACAGGTAATGCATTAGGTTCGAACAACTTTTCTAACACAGCAAAAGACACTGTACATGCTAAAGACATTGTACAAACAGATCAGGATTTGATTGTTGCAGCTTTTGCATTAGATGATCAACCTCATAATTTAGTTGACGGATTACGATTTGCTGGAAGAGAGTACGAAAAGTACAGAGCAAGATTAGTAAAAGAAATTCAAGAGTATTACGACAAATTTGACACAGCTAATCTTAGTAAAGAATATATACTAGAACAAGTACTACGCAACCTAATTTCTTTTAGTATAGGTAAAAATGTTTTTGGCACAACTTATATTTTGCCGTTTGGAGACAACTATTTAAAGCAAGAATTTGATGTAGCAGATATTAATTCAACAGTTTATACACTTGATGATTATTCAGACTTAGATGAAATTACTAATAGTTTATTAGTTTATCATATAGATAGCTCAACTGGCGTCCAGTCATTATTAACGATTGGAAAAGATTATACTATTTCAACTACAAATCCTATTACTGTAAACGTTACTAAATCATTATCATTGGCTGATACTATTGTATCTAAGTTATATGATAAAGATAGAGACAGTGCTGAATGTCCACCTACTCCAAGTACAATGGGGATATATCCTTTATACACACCGTGTGTAGAAACAGATAATAGTTTTGAAACTCCAATGCAATTAATAGTAGGACATGACGGCAGTAAAACATTACTTAAAGGTGATGTTAGGGATGACGTACTATTAGAATTTGAAACAAGATTATATAACTCAACAGCACAGCAGTTTAGATCAACTGATAGTTTACCTAAGTTAAGTGTAGGAGATGTTAGATCAGGAGCATTTAGATCAACTAATCAATCAGCAAGAGAATACGCTGACTTATTAAGAAACAGTTTTACAAATTGGGCTAAAGTATCTGATGTTGATCATTCAACAAATGAATTTTACGATGCTGCTAAAACAACAACATGGAACTACAGAGGCAGTAATGATTTACCAGGACACTGGAAAGGCTGGTTTGAATATTATTACGATACAGTAAGACCTCATACACACCCGTGGGAAATGTTAGGTTTTAAATATAAGCCATCATATTGGGATTCACAATACGGTACAAACTTTACTAAGTCAAACGAAGCAATGTGGAAAGACTTACAGGAAGGTATTATACGTTCGGGCGATAGAGAAAACTTTACTTCTGGACAATATTTAAATGATAATCCATGGAGAAGAGTTGGCTTATTAGATTTATTACCAGTTGATTTTACTAACGTATTATTAACACCAGGACAAATTACTAGTACTGGTAGCACATCAAGAGTTGAAACATTTACAAACGCTCGTCCTAGTAATACTTTAGTAAGTGATGTATTTGTAGATGTAACAGGCACAGGCGGACAGCCTAACGGCATTAATGTAAGTTATGGTTCAGTAGAAGCATTGAGAGTTTTATTTGATGCATTTGATTTAGGTAATGTTACCACTAAGGCTCAAGCAGGAACATTTTGGGATTACGATGGTACAGTTGGCGGAGCAAGTTCTAGCACTCAGTTTGCGACAGGGTTTGCAGAAGGCTTCGACGGCCTTGAGACACCTTACATTTTTGTTAACAATATAACAACAAGAAAAAATTATCAATTATATAACTACGATATTGTTAATTTATCTGATGCTGGTGTACTTTTACAAGAAACAAATACAGCGGTAACAAGTTATACTATTGCAATTACTGCAAACGGAACACCTCTAAATAATCCTACTAGCACTAAATCATGGAACACTGAAAACGAATGGTACTATACTAGAACATACAGAAACGAAATTGCCGAAGGTGCAGTTTATACTATTACTCCTGCAAGTGCTGGTCTTACAGAATGGGACACAGCATCTCACTCACCAATAGTAGGGTGGTCTTTTGATGGACTACCTATTTACGGACCATATGGGTATGCTCATTATAATAGTAATGGCCAAGTGTCGGACAGCACTATTACAAATATCAAGAGTGCATTTGAACTAAAAACAGGTCAGAGAACAACAGGACCAATGGGGTCTCACACTGGTGAGTTTGTACAAGACTATACTTGGAATGTTGAGTTAGGCGGACAAAGCGGATATGTAGGACATAGTAGTAAAGGTAACATAGCAAAATATAACATGCGTTGGGGAGTTACACCAGAGAGTCCAACTACACCAATTTACTTTTATGTTGCAACACAAGACGACACAGGCGCTCCTATGTTCCCTTATGCAATAGGCGGAACTGA
>Ga0206131_10003256_pt1 | contig 18899 bp, 15 predicted proteins | sample Helgoland_Spring_FD_148636 | JGI IMG/M metagenome (GOLD analysis project Ga0206131, IMG submission 148636) | Pelagic subsurface seawater microbial communities from Kabeltonne, Helgoland, North Sea - Helgoland_Spring_Bloom_20160517_1 | ecosystem: Environmental > Aquatic > Marine > Epipelagic ...
AAGATTTTGAGGAAGAAGAAGAAGAAAAACAAAAAGAAATTTACACAGAAAAATATAAATTAGACGATGTCACAAATGATAATACTGAAACAATAAATTGCGATAAAAACAGTGTTCTAGAAACTACACCCGAAGGAGCGGTTTTAATGAAATATAGCAAAACAAATGACGGATTTAATTATTGGGCAGACAATCAAATATGTTACAAGAATTTAGAAGTTGTCGCAAGAAAATTTGTCACTGTTTTCCAATGTAAAGATTTATACATTGACCAAAAAAAACATATGGAGGAGAAACTCGGCAAACTAAAGAAAGAGATTGAGGAAAATAAGCGCAAGATTGAATTAAAAGAAAATGCTACCACTGAGAGTGATGAAAATAACGACAGTGACAGCGACGATGATGTTTTCGCCAAATTAAAATCAAATAAAAATACAAAAAATAATCTTAAAGTCAAACTAACCAAGGACGATTACACTCCTGAAATTGGAACAAAATTTATCAGAAAAGGTAAAATGGCGGATTCGTTACTTGAAAAAAAAGAAAAAAAACCAGAAAAGCCTGTTAAAAATGTAAATTTCTCAGACTGGAAATCGCTTTTTGGATTTGGAAAAAGCAAAGATGAGTTAAATAATAAAGAAAAAGGTGAAGAAACCGATGTAAACAAAGATGAGTTAGATAATAAACAGGTTGATGATATTAATGTAGGCAATCCTAAAGATGATACAAAGGACATGTCAAATAGCATGAAAAATGAAGATATCAAAGACGACGAGGAAGAAAAAGAAAATGCTGATAAGTATGAGGATTATTATATTTATAATGGCAAATCTTATACTGATTAAATATAAAATATATAATTAAATTTGTATATATTTTATGTGTTATTTCTTTTTAATGGGTTTTAATGGGTTTTAATGGTAATTCGTCGTCGTGACGCGCGGTTCTTTTTTTTTAGTGTTGTTTTCTTTGTTTTTTTTTTGTTATATTTGCGTTTTTGATGTTTTTTATGTTTTTTATGTTTCCCGCCTTTTTTTGGTTTGTTCATATAATTTTTAGTAATACCGACAGCATATTCGACGTCCTGAATATTTTCACTAGGGACATGTGTTTCAAGCCACGCCAGATCTTTTTGAAGTTGGGCATTTCTTTTATTTGCCTCTTCTTGGAGATTAAATATGTCAAAGGGTGCAAATCCTACAACACCCCAAGCAGACAAAACATCGCTAAAAGATGGCTCGATGGGGATTGGTTTTGTTGGAGGAGGTATTAATTTTTTCATACTGGATAAATTACCACCTTTTTTCTGTCGCCTTTTTCGAGTATGTTTTTTACCACCTTTCTGTAATTTATTTTCAATGTTTGTGGCGTTTGCCATGACATCGGTTAAATTTGCTAGATGTTCAATAATTTCGCCAAAATTATTGATGATTTTTTCAATCGCAGGTGTTTTTTTAGTAAAAACACCTAAACCAGCGCTTCCCATTTCACTTACCGAAGCCGCCGAATCGTTGACTTTACTCATTAAAAATCCGAATTGAGTTATTAATTTTCCACCCGTATCTACTAAATTATAAACGGCAGCACATGGGGGACATGCAGTAAAAGCAATCTCTTGTAAAGTCCCCCATGAAGCAATAATAGCCGCGTTAAGAAGAGGAACCGTGGTTTTTAATGCTTTTATTAAAGCCTCGCTTGCTGGTGGGGCCATTTCCACTATTGTTTCGGTAATAATCATCATAGCTTCTTTTAAAGATTCGCCGAATAAACAAAAAAGTTTTTTAGTTTCTTCTTGTAATTCTGGATCATTTTTTAATCGGTCTAAAACTATGAGCATTATATCTGTCGCCGTCTTAAGTTTTGCTGATATAAGCTGTGCTGCTTCGTCGTCGTTCATATTACTTATTTTTTCGATCATTTGTCCGGCATTTGTCCATGCTTCGCTGGTTTTTTCAATACTTTTTTGTAATGTTTTTATGTGAGGGCCGGCTTTTTTTAATAGTTCTTGCGTTGCTTTATTGGCTTTATCCGCATTTCCTTGATGTTTTTTTATTTGAGACATTATTGTTATATATTACTTAGCTTTTTTTTTCAACCAATCCTGAAAGCCGATGCTCTTTTCTAAATTAAAAGAAGAACCCAAATATTCGATAGCAATATCATAAGCTATTTTTTCTTTTTCATCAAACTGAGAAATGTATTCGGCGAGCAATTCTGGTATCGTAGGCATTTTGTATAGATAAATTTAATATATTCTTTTTATATTCAATTTATTTTGAATTTATTTTGAATTTATTTTGAAATAAAGGCAATTAGGTTCTTTATTTGAACTTGAGATTGAAACATCATTTTCGTTAAATCAGTATTAAATGTAAAATTGTTTTCCAATAAATAACTAAACAAAACATCTAATTGATCTACACAGAGCATCTCGCATTTATCATTCGGGTCCATCACTACATACATACAATTGTTTTGAGGGCAACATGGACTTCTCTCCTGAAAAGGGGATAATCTTTCTCGGTTATATAATTTAGTAATCATTTTGAGTGATTTGTCTTTTGGAGGAGGAGAGATTGTAATTATGTTTTTGTAACATTCATCATGTCTGTTGAGCCAAACTTCGGATTTGAGTTGATATAATTGCGGCATATACTAAACATATTTTTTAATTATATACTAAACATATTTTTTAATTATGTCATAAAAATAAAATGTTGACCCGTGTAAAGGAACCATTCGCATCAGTCTAAAGCTAATCCCAGTGTAAAACCCCGCAATAGTTTTCGTTTTTTTGATTTCTTTCATTATTTCTAAAATAGATTTGGATTTTCGGTCACTTTGTTGGTATGTTTTAACTACGTCAATCGGGTTATTACATAATGTAGCGACTATTCCACCGCACCCACCCGCGATTAAGGCTGAAAATCCAATATCATGGGAGTCCAGATAAGGTTTTAGAGTATGACATACTGTGAAACTAATCCCTTGCGATGAACCTTGACGAATAACCGTAGGCCAAACACCTGTCCAGAATCCTAAAAAACCATTTTCTAAGAAAATGGTTTTTGTCGCGTTTACCGCATTAATTTTTTTATTAATACACTGTACTTTAATGATTTCAGCGGGAGTTTGAATAAAGAATGCTTCCATCGAACCGGCTATAATACCTGAAAACATTTTCGCGACAGTAGGATTTATATTGTTTTTATCTAAAAAAGAATGCGTTTTATTATAAACTGTGAAACGCGTTGCTGATCTCGGAAACGCGGAAATAACTTGCGCCAAACTTCCTCTATAAAATACTTTTGGGCCATTTATATAAACTTCTTTTTTAACAGAGTTGAAAATGCTTTGATTGTTATATTTTGGGAGTTGTTTGGTGGTCTTCAGGAATTCTGTCGGCCAGGTTAGGAGTTGTGACAAAATTCCTGTAATACCACCTGCTACGATATCTTTGCTCATTGTTAATTTATCACAATATTATGTTTATTACAAATAAAAAAACTTAAATCCATGTAAACATAGTTTAACAATGAATATTCTTATTTATGGAGGAAAAGGATGGATTGGATCGCAATTCGTAGAAATATTGAAATCTAACAAAAAAACATTTCATTTGGGAAGTTGTCGTGTTGATAATATTGACGCGTTAAAACAAGAAATAGATTTGGTTAAGCCTACACATATTGTTTCTTTTATTGGGAGGACTCACGGTATAATTGATGGAAAAGAATACCCAACAATAGATTATTTAGAACAAGAAACCAAACTTCAAGAAAATATAAGAGACAATCTTTTTTCCCCAATCTCTCTTGGAATCATTTGTAAAGAGAGAAATATCCATCTAACATATTTGGGTACGGGATGTATTTTCACTTACGATGAAGAACATTTGTTTGGAGAAGAAAAAAATGGTTTTAATGAAAAAAGTTTACCTAATTTCTTCGGTTCTGCCTATTCAACGGCAAAAGGATTTACAGAACGTTTATTAAACCTAATTAATGGACCTATTTTAAATCTTCGTATCCGAATGCCCATTGTAGGAGAAGACAATCCACGCAATTTCATTACCAAGATCACACGATATCAAAAGATTTGTTCTGTACCAAACTCGATGACAGTTCTACCCGAACTTTTACCATTCGTTTTTGATATGATGGAAAACAAAACAATCGGAACCATGAACCTGACCAATCCTGGATTGATTACACACAACGAAATCTTGGAAATGTATAAAGAAATGGTGGACAAAGATTTTACTTGGGAAAATTTTACTCTTGAAGAACAGTCTAAAATTTTAGATTCAGATAGATCTAATAATTTCTTAGACACATCGCGTTTAGAGTCGCTTTACACCGTTAAAAATATAAAAGAAAGTATTAAAGAGCTTTTTTATAATTATAAGCGAGATAAGACGTTTAAAAAGCAACATTCGGATTTTACCAATGATAAAGAAACAATTTTGTTAGTGACAGGTGGTTCAGGATTTATTGGGTCTAACTTTATAAATTTGATTATGGAGAGATTTAATAAAATCCAGATTATAAATTTTGACGCTTTGTATTACTGTGCTAATATTGAAAATGTCGCTTTAAAATGGAGAAATTCAAAGAGATATATTTTTATTAAAGGCAATTTATGCTCTATGGATTTAGTAAGACATGTTTTGGAAACACACAAACCAACGCACGTCATTCACTTTGCCGCTCAATCCCATGTTCAAAATTCGTTTTCAGATGCTCTTCAGTATACCCAAGATAATATAGTAGGAACCCATACTCTTTTAGAAGCGTGTCGCCTTTACAACAAAATTAAAAAATTTATTCATGTTTCAACTGATGAAGTGTATGGTGAGTCAATGCTTACAGTGGATGAAAAACATAAGACAGAGCACAGCATTTTGTGCCCGACGAACCCTTACGCAGCTACAAAAGCAGGTGCTGAATTAATAGCACAGTCTTATAATCATTCCTTTAATATGCCTATTATTATCACCAGAGGGAACAATGTATACGGACCGAATCAATACCCGGAAAAGGTTATACCGCGCTTTATTGAACAATTGAACCAGGATAAAAAGGTCACGATACAAGGCGACGGGTCTTGTGTTAGGGCCTTCTTACACTCTCATGATACAGCGACGGCATTTGAATGTATTTTAAAAAAGGGAAAAGTCGGAGAGATTTATAACATTGGATGTGATGAGAATATGGAGTACTCCATATTAGTAGTCGCAAAAATGCTAATAAAAAAAATAAAAAAAACGGAGAATTACAATGAATGGATAGAGCATATAGAGGATAGACCGTTTAATGATATGAGGTATTATATTAGCAATCAAAAATTAAAAGACTTGGGGTGGGATATTAAGGTGAAATTTGAAGATGGAATTGGTCAATTGTTGAAAATGTATTAAATAAAAAATTTTAATTCATTAGGATATAAAGATATTGACCAATTCAAATGTCCTAAATAATGATCCGTGTGTACCAATTCTAAAATAGCGTGTGTCTAATTGTTTATCAATATCTTCTAAAACTTTCGTTTCCATTTATAACTATAAAATTATCTGTCTTTTCTATTATCTCTATGCCATATATTCCCATTACCATAATCTATATATGTAAAAAATAATTTTCCTTTACCAAGTATTTTCCATTCTAAAAAACCATTATTGAATGTACCAATATCATTGTTCCAATAAGGACTGGAAACCGAAAAATCAGTTTTATTTTGCCTTTTTATTATTATTGGTTTAGTATAATCTTCTTGATAATAGTAAGTTCCAATTACAGTTGTTTCATGTATATAGTCATCATCGAATGAATTCTGTCCTTTAAATACATATCCATTATTTAATAATAATGTTTTCATTTCAGTTCTTTTTGGTTCAATAAAATTATGCTCTAAATTGATATACAAAAATGTATATTTGGAAAAATCAACTGATTTTAATATTTCTAATTCAGATCCCTCAGTATCTAATGAAAAATAATGAATTATTTTTGGTGCATTATAATTATCTAGTAAACTTTGTAATGTAATTGTTTTTATAATAATTGAATTACATTTTTTAACATCTTCAAATCTATCTATACAATGTGTTAATCCTGATAACATATCGGACACAGAAAATTCTAAAGATAGATCTGATTTACTAAATACAGCACTGTTATCACAAATTACATTCCTACATTTAGTTAATTTTTTAAAAGAGCTTGGTAATGGTTCTGAACATATTCCTTTCCAATTATAAGTTTTTTCTAATAAAAATGTATTGGAAAATGATTTGCCATCATGTGCGCCTATATCTATAAAATACATATCTGTTTTATTATTGAAAAAAGAAATTACATTAATATCTTGATTTATTTGCGAAAAAGATTCCATTTGATATATATATATATATATATATATATAATAATATAATGAAATTAATTCTTTTTGATGTAGATGGAACTTTAACTGAACCACGAAAAGTGGTTCAAAAGGAAATGATTGATTGTTTGGTTAAGTTAAAACAACGACCGGATATAGATATAGGATTTGTGGGTGGTTCTGATTTAGAAAAACAAATAGAACAACTAAAAGAAGAAAATTTCCATTTATTTGATTGGAGATTTTCTGAAAATGGATTAATGGCATACAAAAATGAAACATGTATTTTCAAAGGTAGTTTTGTGGATGAACTGGGAGAGAAACATTTCAAGAAATTAGTTAGTATTTGTTTAAGTGTAATGTCAAATACAGATTGTCCAGTAAAAAGAGGTACGTTTATAGAATATCGGACAGGTATGATAAATATTTGTCCTGTTGGGAGACAATGTACACAGAAAGAACGTGATGAATTCTATGAGTACGATATAAAAAATAAGACCAGAGAAAAAATGATTAGTATTATTAAAAATCAATGGGAAGATTATATTTCACAAGAAACATGTGAAATTACACCTATTAAATTTTCAATTGGAGGTCAAATTAGCGCTGATGTTTTCCCTGAGGGATGGGACAAAACATTTTGTTTGAAATTTGTGGAAAAATTATATGACGAAATTCATTTTTTTGGAGATAAAACCATGAAGGGTGGAAACGATTATGAAATTTACAACGACAATAGAGTAATGGGACACCATGTATCAAAGTATCAAGATACTATTGATATTTTAACTAAAATGTTCTAAAAAATGTTGGTAAAATTAAAACCAAACCATAAATGAGTATTCATATGATTTTAGGCTAAATAATATAATATATATATATATAATGTGCGGAATCATAGCAGGGATCTCCCCACAAGTTGTAGATATACTTTTATTGGGATTGAAACAATTACAAAATCGTGGTTACGATTCAGCAGGAATCACGACCATTATTAGTAATAATTTTCAAACAACAAAATACGCGTCCAGAGTGAAATCATCAATTGAGTTATTGGATCAAGAGAAAGAACAACACCAGTCTTCTTCAATTGGCATTGCCCATACTAGGTGGGCAACACACGGTCCAAAAACAGATATCAATAGTCATCCACATACCAGTTATTTAGGCAATTTCGTGTTAGTACACAACGGTATTATTGAGAATTATTTAGAACTCAAAAAAGAGTTAATAAAAAACGATATTCGGTGTGTTTCTGAAACAGACACAGAAGTTATTGTGAACACAATTGAATTAAACTATTTAATAAAAAAAGATGTTGAAAAAGCAATTGAAAAAACGTTGTCACAATTGGAAGGTACATGGGGTTTGGCTATTTTATCTAAGTTTGATTTGGATACTTTATATTGTACCAGAAAAGGTAGCCCTCTTTTAGTGAGTGTAAATAATAATATCGGTTTAGTCGCATCGGAACAGTCAGCTTTTTGTAACAAAACTAATAATTATATAGTATTGAACAATCATGATATTTGTAAATTGAAAATGGTAAATGGACAAGTTGAAATGACGACTCGTGAAATATATGCGGAATTACAAATTAAAAATAAAAATTTAGAATTAACACCATTTCCATATAAACATTGGACGGAAAAAGAGATTTACGAACAAGTCGATTCATCGCTGCGCTCCATTAGCTTGGGTGGACGCCTTTTGTCCAATAACAAAGTGAAATTGGGAGGATTGGAACAGCAAAAAACGGCGCTGTTGGAAGTGGAAAATTTAATTTTATTAGGTTGTGGGACTTCGTATTTTGCTGGAATGTGTGGTAAAAAATACTTGAAGGATTTGTGTAAATTTAATTCAGTACAAGTAATTGATGGCGCCGAGTTTGAGTTAAATGATATACCTAAAAACGGAAAAACCGCTTTGGTTTTAATGTCTCAATCAGGAGAAACTAAAGATCTTCATCGATGTTTAGAAATGTGTAAAGATTTAGATTTAATAACAATTGGCGTCGTGAACGTGGTTGATTCGTTAATTGCCAGAGAAGTAGATTGCGGTTGTTACTTAAATGCTGGGCGCGAAGTAGGTGTAGCGTCTACCAAGTCTTTCACATCACAAGTTATAATTTTGTCGATGATGGCAATTTGGTTCGCCCAAGTGAACGACATCAATTTACAGAAGCGAAAAAAACATATTCGTGATTTAAGAAAACTACATCTGGATATTGAAAAAACTTTGGAAAAAAATGATATTGATAGTTTTTTAGATATTTTTAAAACGCAAAACAACTGCTTTATTTTAGGAAAAGACAAAGCTGAAGCGATTGCCCAGGAGGCGGCTCTGAAAATTAAGGAAATCTCTTATATCCATGCGGAAGGATATAGTTCCAGCAGTTTAAAACATGGTCCATTCGCTCTCTTGGAGAAAGATTTCCCGGTAATTTTGGTCGCGCCAGAAAATAAGTATTTTGCCAAAAATATGAACGCGTACGAGGAAATTAAAAGCCGCTACGCAAAAATCATCTTGGTTACCGATAAACAAGACTTGGATTTACCCAATACAATTTTGGTCGTGAAAAACGATTGCTATGGTGATTTATTGTGTATTGTACCATTACAATTATTAGCTCTGAAATTATCTCTTTACAAGAAATGTAATGCTGATATGCCAAGAAATTTAGCAAAAGTTGTTACGGTTGAGTGATGAATTTTTATAAAATCCATATTTTTGAAGAAAAATATGAATTTGACAATATGGTTTAATTATAATTTAAATATAATTCATAATATAAATTTATATGGAAAATCTAAAAATAATAATTATGTGTGGTGGAAATGGGACTCGTCTATGGCCTCTTTCACGAAAGTTATTGCCAAAACAGTTTCTGAAACTAACCGATGAATTAACAATGTTTCAAGTTTCTTGTAAAACCGCTTTGGCTTTAAATCCAAAGCAACTTATAATTATATGCAACGAAAAACATCATTTTATTATCCAAGACCAACTCTCCGAATTGTCCATAGACAACTACTTAATTATAAGCGAACCTTGTGGTAAAGATACATGCGCAGCAATCGCGACGGCTGTATTATATACCGAACCAACCGATGATTTATTAGTGATGACGGCAGACCATGTATGGGATGAAACAACTTTTGTCGAATGTGTTAAAAAAGGATTTTTAAATATTGACGAATCATCTATAGGATTTTTGGGAATAAAACCATGCTATCCAGAAACAGGTTATGGATATATTGAAACCGGTCAATCTGAAAATAATCCTGATTTAAAAACCGTTTTAAAGTTTAAGGAAAAACCAGACAAAGAGGTAGCGGAGGAATATGTCGCGAATGGAAATTTTTATTGGAATTCGGGCGTTTTTTTATTTAATAACTTGACGATGTTAAAAGAATTAAAAACATATCAATCAGAGATTTTAAAAAATATAGCCGAAACAAAAAAACATTCCGAAATTAAAAATAAAATTATCAAATTAAATAATCAATATTGGAAAAATATAACATCGATTTCAATCGATTACGCCATAATGGAAAACCATAAAAATGGTGTTTTAATCCCATATACAGGTTATTGGTGCGATATTGGAAGCTTTAAGGCTCTTTTTAACCATTTAGAAAAAGATGAAAACAACTGTGTTTTGGGAAAAGACACGATCAACATTGACAGCAATGATTGTTTGGTCATGACTGAAAACAGATTGGTCGGATTAATTGGTTGTAACAATTTAGTCGTTATTGATACAAGAGACGCTCTTCTGGTTTGTAATAAAGACAAAACACAAGATGTAAAAAAAATGGTATCCATATTGAAAAAAAATAATAGTCATTTGCCAGAATACCATACCAAAGTGTATCGCCCATGGGGCTGGTATATCAATGTTGAGGGAACCGATACTGGGGGATTTAAAGTGAAAAGAATTGGAGTTTATCCAGGGAAAAGATTATCATTACAAAGTCATTATAAAAGAAGCGAACACTGGGTCATTGTGAAAGGTAAAGCAAAGGTTCAGGTTGGGAAAGATTTTCATGTATTAAATCCAAATCAACATATTTACATTCCCAAAGAAACCCTTCACAGAATGGAGAATATTGGAGATGAAGTGGTTGAGTTTGTGGAAACACAAATAGGAGAGTATTTAGGCGAAGAAGATATTGTAAGATATGAAGATGATTTTGGCAGAGTTTGAATGATTTGTAATTTTATATATATATAACAAATAATCATAAATAACAAAATTAATAAATATATTATTAATTTTTTTAATGAAAGATAATATTTTAATTATTTTAATGATGGAGAAATTCAAGAAATAAAAAAATATATAAATTGTATTTTAAATAATAATAATGATTTTTTCAAATGGAAAAATATTTTTAAGAATTGGTTACACCTTTTGGAAATTTAAAACACCGATTATAAGTTTAAATATTATATATTATTTGTTATTATATTATATAATGTCTATACCAAAAATTATTCATCATATATGGATGGGAAAAAATGAGATACCTGGTTTAAATTTATATTATGCAAATTCAATTAAAGAAACAAATCCAGATTTTGAATATATATTGTGGAAAGATGATGATGTAGATAAACTTATGAAAAATGATTTTCAAGAATATTATGATAAGTTTAATGAATTACCAAGAATGATTATGAAGATAGATATGGTTAGATATTTTTTAATGTATAAATATGGTGGATTATACACAGATATGGATTATCTAATGTTTAAACAATTTGATTTATTAAATGAAAAAGTTGTAATACCTTGTAATAGAGAAGACAAAAGCGGAAACCCTATTTGTTTAGGAAATTGTATTTTTGCCTCTCAACCCAACCATCCATATTGGAAGTCTTTAATGGATACGTTATTTACAATTGACCGAACAAAATTAGATTATAATATAGACAAAAATATAGATGGAAATGTATTAGGAACAGGACCTATGTTTGTTTTTGATATGTGGAAAAAATATTCTAAAATAAACGATGATATTTGTGTTAGCAAAAGAAAATTGTTTCATCCACCTACAAAAAATAATCAACAATATATAGAAGAATTAAAAAAAAGCGGGTGTTACGGAATGCATGTTTGTACAGGATTATGGCGAGATAATAAGATATAATAGTATATAGAAATGCAACCACACAAAAGCGAAGACTATAAAATGTTGGAGTCATGTACAACTTTTTGGAATAAAGGAAATAGATGGAATAACAAAAAGTATGTATAATGAATTTTGGTGTAATATTCTAGAGTCAGAAGTCCAAAAAATAAACATTTAGTAGAGGTGATGCTATTTTTAGTCAAATTATTATCATATTGGTGCTTATAATAAATATATACAACAACATAAATTCATATTATAAAACTATTCACTTGTAATAGATATTTTATATGAGTTCTATAAAAACATAACTTGACAAATAGAAAATATATATAATAGATTTAATAGTTTATTTTTGGATGGACAATTTAGGAAAATTATAAAATGGTTTTTTGGAAATTATGAAGGTTATGGAAAGTAATATTTTATAGTAAGTAAATTAGAATTATATTTATATATTATAATATGATATAAGTTTTTGGTGCAAGTGTAGAACACCAAAATACTTGTTATGTACCTGAATTTAAAAAATTAGTAGAAAATATATTGCAATATATAAAGATGACGTTGGTATAGTTTGAATATGTATTTTTTTGTATAAAATATTTTATAATGTTATTTTATAATGAATATTTCTTGTTTTGGAGCATCTGTTACTCAACAAAAAAATGGATATGTAGATTTTTTAAGTAACAAATTTAATACACCAATAAACAAACATGGGTATGGTGGTAATCACTTATTCCCATGTGGCGTATCAAAGATTGTCGAGGTATTGGAACAAAATCCAAATGTTTGTTTTATTGATTGGTTTTCTACAGGACTCATGCATCCGAATGATTACTCTAAAATAATTAAAGCCTTGGATACTTTTAAATACATGTTTTCACACAATAATTGTAAGTTAATTTTTTTATTTTTTCCAGCTCAGCGGCACGAAAACAGAATTAATTTTTATATATTTTTAAAAAAATATTTAATTGAAAATAATTTACACTTCATTGACCTCAACAATTATTTAACTTATAGCAAACAATTAATTAGTGATACCGTTCACACAACAGAATACGGCGCGGAAAAATACAGTGAAATAATATATACTGAATTTAATAAAATCAAGGACAAAATAAAAATACCAACAAACATAGTTAAAAATAAATATTGCGACATTAAAAAAATAAACATAAATAAAATCTTTTTTAAAAATATTAAGTTGAAAGGTAAATGTGAAATCTTATGTTGTGAAGTATTTGTTGGACCCAATTCTGGATATATTGGGATAGGAAACGATGAAAAGAGACTAACATGGGACTCATATTGTCATTATAAAAGAAAAAGTATGAAAATGGCAAATATATTGATAGATGGCGACTGTACCTTTGAAATATTACAGGATGAAGTGGACCGCTCAACATGTAGAAGATCTAAAAATGATTTCAACAAATTTGAATTAGATATTAAGATAATATACTATATTGGTGAATATTTGGAATTTATTGATGGAAATTAAAACTATCAAATTCGCTTAAAGATTTAAAAATATTTTTATTTGCTATATTAAATGAAAATATTAGTTACAGGTGGGTTATAGAAGAATATGAAAAACGTCTCTATTATATTGTCAGTAGGAGAGAAAGATGAAATGAGTATTTCCAATATAACAACCGAATTTAATTACAAGCATATGATGGAATTTGACGCTTTATACCGACGAACAGTTTAAAAACAGCTGACAATGACAAGTTAATGAAATTTGTGTAGAAATTTCAAATTCACAACTATGGAGGATTGAATGAAACAATCTGTAGAATGGTTTATTGAAAACTTTGACAAATATAGAAAATAAATTTTTAAGATTTATAAAATATTTATCAGTTGTATCTTCAATAAAATCTCTTATTTCTATGTTTTTTTCTTAATTTATATGGATACCATTCTAAATCTACTTATCAACCATTATAAATAATTTATCATATTTTAAACTAATTAACTAAATTTATAATATATATATATATATATATAAATATGAATAAATATTTTTTATTTTTTCCACAATTGGGATTAAACGATAATCTTGTACAATTACTTATTATAATAAGATATTGTAAAGCATATAACAGAATATTATTATTAACAGACGGAGCTGAGTACTTTCACACAAGTTGTAATTTTTATGATTTATTTGAAATTAGTCATCCTAATATAATTTATGATAAATGTGAGATTAGAAAAATAATTTTGGAAAATAATTTTAGCGTATATCCAAATAATTTAAACTGTAAAATAATAGATATATTAGATCTAAAAATAAAATTTAAATACCAGGGTGGGGGTAAACCATTTTTAATCAATGGCACTGAAGCATATTTGCCAAAAAAAAATATTAATGAAGATATTATTATTTATTCTTCCTGTGGTGGTGGAAGAGGTTTTTCTTTTTTTAAAGAGTTAGCGTTAAAGAATAATATAAAAAATATATGTAAAGAAAAAATGGCATTATTGCCAGATAATTATTTATGTATTCAAGTACGGTGTACCGATCTAAAATGCGATTATAAAAAATTATATGAAGATAATAAAAAAATTATTAATTCTTATAATTGTATATATATTGCTACAGATAATAAATTAGTAATTGATTATTTCAAATCTCAAAAATTAAATGTATTTAATTTTAGTACATTCACTGGAAAAACACATGCTCATTGGTGTTGCAATTCAACTGATATATTTACAATTTATTGCGATGCTTTGGTTGATATTTTTATTGCGACAAATAGCAATATCATATTATCAAATTCAAAAGGTGGATTTGTAAATTTACTAAGAGAATGTTTTGACAATAAAGAATTTGTTTTAAATAAATTAAAATAATGTATTTGCACGTTTCATATATATTATTGTTTAAATCTGAATAATAAATCACAAAAAATACCATATTTATTATGAGTTTCTTTTTTTCGAAGATTATTAAAAATATTTAAATTTAGATTTAAATATTTTGAAAAATTATACACAGTCCTGTTCTACCATTTCTTTAACCCAGCCGTCAAAGCTGTATTGTGGCTCCCATCCCAATTCTGTCCTGGCCTTTATGCTATCACCTAATAATTCTTCCACTCGGTGGGTGATTAATGCTATTTTTCATTTTTGACTTTTATATATATATATACCTTTGGACATTTAAGTTCGCACAAAAAAATACGAAAATATATATTCAAAGTTAGACGAAACCAAGTCTGTGTAAAGTTTGAGTTGTCTTACGTATGTGTAAGTGTTGATTAGACTGATAGCGATAACTGTCACTGATTACGAACATAGTTCGTGGGTTTTTGAGTGATTTAATTATGGATACCCACAATTTGCTCTTATACCAAGTAAGCTACCATACCACGAATGAGTCATTAGGAACTATTATAAAAACCTCTCATCATAATATAGATATTTTTCTTCATATTTTTGTGCGAACTTAAATGTACAGAGGTGTATATATATATATATATATATTTATATGGGAAATTTTGATTGTGTATTAACAGAAACAAAAATAGATCTAATTATTAAAGTTTACTATATGGTATTGATACCGACGAGGTAATGTCTCATAATTCATATTATGGTTGTTGGAAATGTAAGATACTTTACCAAGTGATTTAAATGAAGTATTTACATGGCATAATTTTTATAAAGGGACAATGTTGAATTATTTAAAAGAAGATGAATGTGTAGGTGGATGTTTTAGTTTTGAGACAAGGTATACATTTTGTTATACAGATGTATACATGAATTTTATGGTTAAAACCCGAATTAAAAAATTTATCTAACAGATCAATCCACAAACCACCACTTCTATATTATTTGGATAAACATAATTTTCCACATTGTAAGACATAAATTGAGATTTGATATATACAATTGATATAGATATATATATATATTCAACTGAAAATTTTATATTGAAAAATAATTTATTATATGCCACATAATATATTAATGCAATATAATGTTAGTCAATTAAACATATTTTAAGAATAATAATGTAACTTTCTGAACAAAAACAGTATGAAAATACTATTAGAGAACTTTTTGCTATAGTGACTATTCTATTCTTTTTTTAGGGTTATAAAATCAGATATATTTTTCCAATTTTTTAATGGTGAGAATGTGCTCCAATCCATATAGTATATTTCATTTGAATTTAAAATTGCTGCACAATATGAAAAAGAACTTTTCGCTGTTATCAATATTTTAGCGGAAACAAATGAATGAAATGTTTCTGCTATACTTGTGTTTAATTTGAATGAAATATTCTTACCATTAAGTTCATTAAAATCATTTACATTTCCTTCAGATAATATAGTTATGTTATAGTTTGGATATTTTCTATTTAAAAACTTTATTATTTCATTATAATAACTATTTGGGGTATATCTATCCTTTAGGACACCGTTTGTAACATCACCCCTTCTTATATGAATAGCTATGTCTATATTTTCTATAACAGGTTTAGATGTTGAATAATAGTATTTTCTTAAAATTTCAATTACATCATTTGTAAAATATTCAGAAGGTTTATTAGAGAAAATTGCTTCGCCTGAAAAGGGTACTGTAATATCAATTTCAATATTATTTTGATTAGGGAGACTAGGAATACCAATAAAATTATTTAATGATTCTAGTTTTTCGCTAGTCATATTACCAATCTTTGCAATAGGAGTGTGGATATAATTATAATTTTTGAATTTAGAATAAGCTATACCGCTCATAATTGAATGGTATTGAGCACCAAACCCGTCAGTTTTACCTTTTATTGTATAATTTTTTTTAGTCATTATATATATATATATATATATTTATTTTTTTCGAGTGACATTTTAAATGTCCGACATGATAAAATAATATATTATATATGAGATTTGGAATTTATTGGTGGAAATTAAAATTATCAAATTCGCCAAAGATTATATAATATTTTAGTTTGCTATATTAAATGAAAATATTAGTTACGGGTGGTTCGGGACTGGTTGGTTATGGATTAAAAAAAATTATAAACAATTACAGTCATGATTTTGTTTTATTGAGTTCTAAAGATTGTGATTTAACAAATTTAAACGAAACAAAAAAAATTTTCAAATTACATAAACCTGATTATGTAATTCATTTAGCAGCTTATGTTGGCGGACTGTTTAAAAATATGAATTTCAAAGTAGATATGTACGAAAAAAATACTTTAATGAACTATAATGTCATAAAATGTTGTCATGACTTCGGTGTTAAAAAGGTAGTTAGTTGTTTGTCAACATGTATTTTTCCAGACAAAACAACCTATCCTATAAATGAAACAATGCTCCACGATGGGCCACCCCACAGTTCTAATGATGCGTACGCCTATTCCAAAAGAATGTTGGAAGTTCAGTGTAGAGCATACCAAGAACAATTTGGAGACAATTTTGTCTGCGTGGTTCCTACAAATATTTATGGAGAAAATGATAACTATAATTTAGAAGGTGGTCATGTAATTCCTGCTTTAATTCATAAATGTTATTTAGCGAAACAAAATGGTGAAAAATTTATTGTTCGTGGGACAGGCAAACCGTTAAGACAATTCATTTACGCAACTGATTTGGCAAAACTAATGATGTGGGTTATGGAAGAATACGAAGAAAAATCTCCCATTATATTGTCTGTAGGAGAGAAAGATGAAATGAGTATTTCCCATGTTGCAACGTTAATAGCAAGAGAATTTAATTACGAGCATATGATGGAATTTGATGCTTCATACTCCGATGGACAGTTTAAAAAAACTGCTGATAATGGTAAGTTAATGAAATTGTGTAGAAATTTCAAATTCACAACCATGGATGATGGAATGAAAAAATCAGTAAAATGGTTCATTGAAAACTTTGACAAATGTAGAAAATAAATTTTTAAGATTTGTAAAATATATATATATATCCTAACTGGTAGAAAAAGTTAAATAGTCCAAACTGAACCATTTAACTTTTTCCAACTTTTTATTTATTTTAGTACTTATCCACTATTTCACTTATCTCTTGATTTTCAATATAATTAATCTACAAGGTAAGGATATATTGCGAACACTTTATAAAAACCGATAATCAATTAGAATATAATAAATTCACAATAGTGAATTAACAATGGGTTATCAATGTATGAATTCATTTTTAATAATCAACTATATGGATTCATTAATAATTATTATAATTATACAAATTATAATAATAAATATAATTAATATTCTATATTGGTTAAACAATATAGACACAAAATGAATTATGTTACTTTCGTCAATTTTTGACCCTAATAATTTAAATATATATATATATATATTTAAATTATGTTTAACAGTATAAAAAGATTTCCAATTAAAATTTTAGGAACAGGTAGTTATTTTCCCAAAAAAGTTTTGACAAATCATGAAGTTAAATTAAAGAGTATTAACCCGAAGCTAATACCTGATCATAAGTGGGTTGTAAATAAATTAGGAATTCATAAAAGACATATTGTCGAAACCGAATCTTCAACTGATTTAGGATTCCATTCGGCAATTAAAGCATTAAATAGTTCTAATCTAAATATTGATGATATTGATTTGATAATAACAAACACTTCTAGTCCTGATAGAGTTTCGCCTTCGACCGCTTGTTTAATTCAAGATAGATTAAACCCAACTAAAAATATTCCTTCGTTTGACCTGGGGGCCGTATGTTCTGGATTTTTATACAGTTTAGATACAAGTTCGCAATTGTTAGATAAATATAAGAATATTCTGTTAATTTCTACTGAAACTTATTCATCTTTCACCGATTATAACCAAAAAAATAGTGTTTTTTTTGGTGATGGATCGGCATCTGTAATAATAACAAAAGGTGATTCGGGTTGGTATTCGGGAAACATTTATGCGGATGGAAAAGGGAAAGATCATTTTACAGTTCATCATGGAAAAAATTTTACAATGAACGGACCTGAAGTTTATAAAACGGGAACAAAGGTTTTACCCGAAGCAATAAATAATATATTAAATGATTTAAATATGGATATAGATGAAATTGATTATTTTATTCCTCATCAACCAAGTATTAGAATTTTAGAAAAAACAGCAGAAATTATAAAACTTGATAAAAATAAAATACAAAAAAATATGGATAGCAAAGCAAATACTGCTGGGGCATCTATTCCTACAGTTTTAGATAAATTATTTAGCGAAAAAAATGTAACCAATAATTCTAAAATTTTATTTGCGTGTGTTGGTTCTGGATGGACTTGGGGAGCTGGAGTATTAAATTTAGAAAGATAGATAAATATATATATATATATATATATATATATATATATATATAAAAAAAAAATAAAAAAAAC
>Ga0206131_10003258_pt1 | contig 18897 bp, 17 predicted proteins | sample Helgoland_Spring_FD_148636 | JGI IMG/M metagenome (GOLD analysis project Ga0206131, IMG submission 148636) | Pelagic subsurface seawater microbial communities from Kabeltonne, Helgoland, North Sea - Helgoland_Spring_Bloom_20160517_1 | ecosystem: Environmental > Aquatic > Marine > Epipelagic ...
CAATTGGAATAGCTATAAAAGATCGCGGAGCGATACTTCCTGCCGGGCCAACTGCAAACGGAGCCTATTGGTTTGTTGGCGCAACTGAGGGACAGTGGGTGACCAGTGACTTTTACATGGAGACACTCCCAGATTGGGTGGATAAGTTTAATAGGGAGAATCATGCAAATGACTATTTAAAAGTATGGGATACAAAAGAGCGAATTGAAACTTATATTCAAAGTGGTCCTGATTTGACTGATTTTGAATCGGGATTTAAAGGAAAGGAAACACCGACTTTCCCCTATGATCTTAAAAAACTTGCCCCCTATAATGGAAACTTCGATATTATTAAAAACACCCCTTTTGGAAATAGCTTAACAACAGATTTTGCCATTGCTGCTATATACGGAGAGTCTTTAGGGTTGGATGACGATACTGACGTATTGACGGTGAGTTATTCTAGCACAGATTATGTGGGGCACAACTTTGGAGTTAATGCTGTAGAAACTGAAGATACCTATATTCGTTTAGATCATGACTTGGATCGCTTACTTGAAACATTAGACGAAGTCGTTGGTGAAGGATTCTATACGGTATTTCTTACAGCAGATCATGGCGCTGTTCAGGTTCCTAATTACTTGAAATCAGTTAAAATCCCTTCGGGCTATATTGATAATAATTCTATTAAATCATCGATTAGTGATTTTCTCATTGAACGTTATGGCGATGGAGTATGGGTTGAAAACATGAGTAATTATCAAGTGTTTTTAAACCGAGGATTGATTTCTGAAATGGCTTTGGATTTGAGAATCATTCAGCGTGAAGTTGCTGATTTTGTGCAAACATTAGGTCATATTTTAGAAACTTATACCGCTGATGACATGCTTACCAATTATTATGATATTGGAGTGGCGCATAAACTTCAAAATGGGTTCAATCAATCAAGATCTGGTGACGTGATTATTGTTGTTGACCCTTCCTTCATCAGTTATAAAATGACTGGAACTACTCACGGATCTGGTTTCCAATACGATACTCATGTACCGCTTTTATTTTTTGGAAATGGGATAAAACACGGAAGCAGTTACCATCCGAGCTCAATTGTTGATATTGCCCCAACAATATCGGCTTTGTTGGGTATCTCGGCACCAAATGGCAGTATAGGTCAGCCGCTTTACCAGGCTTTAAAAAATTAGTTCAGTGATTGGTTAATCTGATCGATATATTGGAGTAGATCGCTTTTTCCAGTTCCGTTAGTGGCGGAGGTTATAAAGTGGGGAGGGCAATCTTCCCAAGTTTGGAGCAATACATTTTGATAAGCTTTGACATTTGTTTCTGCTTGCTCTTCTTTGAGTTTATCTGCCTTTGTGAAAATGATCGCAAAAGGAATATGGTTTTCGCCCAACCAAGTCAAAAATTCCAAATCGATTGGTTGTGGCTTATGCCTCACGTCAATGAGTACGAAGGCAGAGACTAGTTGTTTTCGTTTTTCGAAATAGTTGGTGATGAATTTTTGAAAAATCTTTTTTGCAGTTTTCGAAACACGAGCATAACCGTAGCCGGGTAAATCAACCAAATACCAAGAAGAATTTATAAAAAAATGATTAATTAATTGAGTTTTTCCAGGTCTTCCTGAAGTTTTAGCCAATTGCTTGCGCTCCATGAGCATGTTGATTAATGATGATTTACCAACATTACTACGACCAATAAAAGCGTATTCCGGCATCTTGTGCTGAGGACACTTTGAAACCTCTTGGTTGCTAACAACAAATTCCGCAGAGGTAATCCGCATGAGGTTTATTCTTAAAGGTTTCGAGATTTAAGCCAATCGTGGAAAATGGCATTAAAAGTATCAGGATGCTCCATCATCGGAGCGTGGCCGCACTTGTCAATCCAAAAAAGCTCTGAATCAGGAAGTAGTGCATCAAACTCTTCAGCAACATTCGGAGGAGTAACGATGTCGTTTTTTCCCCATATGATACAACTAGGCGTGGCGATATTTGGTAAGTCCTTCGCCATATTATGTCGAATAGCGCTTTTGGCCAGGGCGAGTGTTTTAATGAGTTTATTTCTGTCGTTTACGGTTTCATAAACTTCGTCAACAATTTCTTTAGTGGCAACAGCAGGATCATAAAACACTTCTTGAGCTTTTTGCTTGATAACGTTATAGTCACTTCGTTTGGTATATCCGCTTCCCATAGCGTTTTCATATAAACCTGAACTTCCTGTAATAGCTAGCCCTCTGACTTTACTTGGATATAGGTATGTATGAAGTAAGGCAATATGTCCTCCCAGTGAATTGCCCAGTAAAACAACATTATCTAATTCAAGTTCTTCCATAAAAACCTTCAAGAAATTTGCAAAATACTTGATGTTGGTTTTTAAAAGGTTGGTGGTATAAAGTGGTAATTCGGGAATGATTACCCGATAACCATTTGATCCAAAATAATCGGTCACACCGTGAAAATTACTGAGCCCTCCCATCAATCCGTGAAGCACTATAATAGGACGACCTTGACCTACTTCTAAATAGTCACAATTCACACCTTTACTTAAAATTAACCCCATACACTTCTTTTAACCAATAGATGCAAATCTAAGCATTTTATCCTTAGCCGAAACGTACTGTGTTTGCCAGTAGGCCTTTATGATTTTTAGATCAGTTGGCGTCATCACTCTAATTTATAGTCCTTGATAAGTATTTTTTTCCCACTTTCATTTTTGATTTTAATTGATTGATATACAAATATTTAGTCACAATAAATATTCTTTTTAAATATAAAATTATCCGAAAATTAAAAAAGTTATAAACAAAGTGGGAGTAAGTGGTAAATAGTGGTAAATCTTTTGTAAATTTGAGAATTCAATACAATAAAAGTTGACTACACTGATCGGGACATACGAATGTAAAATTGACGACAAAGGGCGGCTTATGCTTCCTATGGCGTTGAAGAAACAATTGGCGTCTTCGTTTTCAAATGGATTTGTCCTTAAGCGTGCTGTATTTCAGAACTGTCTTGAGTTATTTCCTATGGCTGAGTGGGATGCCATGATGAGTAAGGTTAATCAACTGAATCGTTTCAAAAAAAGCAACAATGATTTTATTCGACGTTTTACTGCAGGTGTGCGAGTGATCGACGTTGATGCTTCAGGAAGGATACTTGTTCCAAAAGATCTCTTTGATTTTGCGGGCCTTTCTAAAGAAATTGTATTATCCTCTGCAGTGAATATCCTGGAAATTTGGGATAAGAAAAACTACGAACAGGCCATTGACGATGCCACCGGCAACTTTGCTGATCTGGCAGAGCAAGTCATGGGAAATGATACTAACCATGAGTTATCATAAATCTGTTTTACTCAAGGAAGCTGTAGAAGGATTGAAAATTTTACCTGATGGTGTTTATGTGGATATCACTTTTGGCGGCGGAGGGCACAGCAACGCAATATTGGATCGCTTGGGTCCAGCAGGTAAATTAATCGCATTTGATCAAGATGTTGACGCTTTACGAAACGCAATCGATGATGATCGTTTTCTTCTCATTAATGAGAATTTTCGCCACTTAAAACGTTTTTTGAGATTTCATGGATACGATCAAATAGATGGCTTGATAGCCGACTTCGGAGTGTCATCGCATCAATTTGATCAGTCGAATCGAGGCTTTTCTACACGTTTTGATGGCACTCTCGATATGAGAATGAATCAAAGCGATGAGTTGTCAGCCATTCATGTGGTTAATGAATACGACGAGTTTGAGTTAACTCAAATTTTTAAGGGTTACGGCGAGCTTCGTCAAGCACCAATCTTAGCGCGAAATATTGTCCGCTCTCGTATTTCAAGTCCGATAAAAACCACAGCACAACTCAATGGTATAGTGAAGCGTTTGGTTCCTGATAAGAGAGAGAATAAAATTCTAGCTCAAATTTATCAAGCCATACGTATTGAAGTGAATCATGAAATGGATGTTCTTAAAGACATGTTGTTGCAGTTGCCATCAATAGTTAAACCAGGGGGACGAATTTGTTTGATGTCATATCACTCTCTCGAGGATAGGTTGGTCAAACGCTTTGTAAGAAGTGGCATGTTTGAAGGTGAGCCTGAAAAAGATGTTTTCGGAAACACTTCGGTGCCGTTTTTTAAAATTGGAGGACTAATAACTCCTTCTAATGATGAAATTGCATCCAACAGCCGAGCTCGTAGCGCTAAACTTAGAATTGCCGAACGTCATAACAATTAACCATGAAAGATAAATTTTACAGCCTTTTGCGGGGTCGGTTTTTAGTGAGTGACAATGCATTTAAATATTGGCAAATGATACTGTTTTTATCAGGTTTAGCTTTAATAATGATTGCGAGTTCACACTCAGCAGATAGAAAAGTTTATCGAATTGCAGCATTGAATGATGAGGTTAAAGAGTTGAGATCCGAATTTGTGGACCTCAGATCTAGACTCATGCAATTGAAAATGGAATCAACAGTAGTAAAAAAACTAGGTGCGCGTGGTTTTGAAATTGGCAAAACACCTCCAGAAAAAATAACAGTTATAAATTAAGAAAGGTTGGCAACAACACATAAGCATATCAGATTCAAATTCCTTATCATATCGATAGGTGTTTTTGGTTTGGCCGTTGCTGTCGTTGTTAAACTCTTTAACATACAATACATCAATGGAGATGCTTATCGCGCCAAAGCCGATGAACTAATCGTTCAAAATGTGAGTATTCTTGCAAATAGGGGAAACATAGTAGCTGCGGACGGTAGCCTGCTCGCAACTTCAGTGCCTAAATATGATATTCATATTGATCCTGTAGCGTCATCACAGAGCACATTCGACAATAATATCAATGCACTTTGCGATTCTTTAGGAGTCTACTTTAAAAAGTCGCCTACTTATTTTAAGCAAATCTTGACATCTGCTCGATCCTCAAACAACAAATATGTTCGTTTAGCCAGAAATCTAGGTTATGCTGATTTTGTAAGATTTTCCAAATTCCCTATACTCAACAAAGGTGCTTATTCGGGTGGGTTAATTGTGTCTCAATCGACTTCTCGCGAGTATCCTCTGGGCGGTATAGCGAAAAGAACTATCGGTTATGAGCGCACCGATGATCAAGGAAATGTTACTCGACCAGGAATCGACGGCGCCTTTGGTCAGTCCTATTTAAAAGGAGTTGACGGAAAAAGATTAAAGCAAAAAATCGGAAAAGGCCAATGGAAGCCACTCGAAGACTTCAATAGCGTAGAACCTCGTGATGGTTATGATTTATATACAACCATTGATGTCAACATTCAAGATGTAGCGCACCATGCCTTGCTCGAACAACTAGAATATTATGAAGCCGATCATGGCAGTGTCATAGTTATGGAAACCAAAACGGGTGCAATTAAGGCCATTTCAAATTTAGGTCGAACATCCGTCGGGACGTATTATGAGAAATTGAACTATGCCGTTGGCGAATCACATGAGCCAGGCTCTACTTTTAAATTAATGGCATTGGCTGTGGCTCTTGATCAAGGGGTGGTTTCTCCAAATGATATTGTAGATACCGAAGGAGGTGTTCTAAGTTTTTACGGCCGTCAAGTTCGTGATTCAAAGCAAGGTGGCTATGGTCAAATATCAGTATCTGAAGCCTTCGAAATGTCTTCAAATACAGCTCTGGTAAAAATTGTAAATGACAATTATAAAAATAATCCCGAGAAGTTTGTTGACGGATTGTATGGAATGGGACTAAATGACAAAACAGGCATTCCTATTCTCGGAGAAGGTGCGCCTATTATTACGCACCCATCTGATAAGACCAATTGGGATGGATTGGATTTGCCTTGGATGGCCTATGGCTATGGGGTTCAATTTACCCCGTTACAAGTTCTAACCTTTTACAACGCTATTGCTAATGATGGCATTCAGGTGAAACCACGATTTGTAGAATCGGTTCAATCATTTGGTCAATCTATAGAAGTGTTTGAACCAGAGATTTTAAAAAACAAAATTTGTAAGTCCGAAACAGCAAATGCACTTCAAAATATGATGCGTAATGTTGTTGCAAAGCCGCACGGTACAGCTCATAATATAGATATCCCTGAGTTTGCCTTGGCAGGGAAAACCGGAACATGTCAAACAGAGTATTGGATCGAATCGGACAGATATATTTCTTCATTTGTAGGATACTTTCCAGCGGATAATCCTGTCTATTCGTGTATTGTAGTGCTCCATAAACCGAATAAGTCTATTGGTTATTACGGGAATATAGTCGCTGCACCAGTGTTCAAAAAAATTGCAGAACATGTTTATACCAGCACGCCTAAAGAAATTGTTTTGAACCCATCGAGGAAAGTTGACCAAGAGGTTTCGGATGATTATTTCAGGTTTCAGAATAGTTTAATTCAAGAAGATGACCCAACAATGCCCAATGTTAAAGGTATGCCTTTGATGGATGCCATTGCCATTCTGGAAAACCTTGGATTAATTGTAGAGGCGAAGGGCAATGGTAAAGTAGAAAGTCAATCTTTAAAAAGCGGAAAAGTTATCAAAAAGGGACAAATCGTAAAACTTCAAATTACATGAAGAATCTAAAAGACCTTTTGTTTGGTGTATCTATAAATGCGGTCCAAGGCAGTACAGATCGCAATATTAATGCAGTACAATTTGATTCTCGAAAAATTGAGTCTGGAGACCTTTTTGTTGCTATCATCGGATTGCAGTCAGACGGTCATCAATATATAGAACAAGCAGAAAATAAAGGTGTTTTTGCAGTGGTTTGCGAAATTTTACCGCAGAAAAGATTAGATTCAATAACTTATATCGTAACAGATAATTCGAAGCATGCGCTTGCAATCATTGCGTCAAATTATTTTGAGAACCCCTCCCAAAAGTTAAATCTTGTTGGGATCACGGGTACAAATGGTAAAACGACCTGCGCCAGTTTGCTTTATCAATTGTTTCAGTACAATAGTATACCGTCTGGTTTAATATCAACGGTTAAGATTTGTGTAGGAAATTCCATTTACAAGGCTACACATACTACCCCAGATGCGCTGACAATTAATTCCGTTTTGGATGAGATGGTCAAGGAAGGTATTACCCATTGTTTTATGGAGGTGAGCTCTCATGGCATTGATCAAGAACGTATCTCGGGTCTTAAATTTGCGGGTGCAGTATTTACCAATCTTACTCATGATCATTTGGATTACCATGGCGATTTTATAAGTTATCGAGACACTAAAAAAAGACTCTTTGATGGATTGTCTAAAGACGCTTTTGTACTTATTAATAGAGATGACAAAAATGGACTCTTTATGGCTCAAAATTCGAAGGCAAAACTGTTAACCTACGCCCTAAAGACTGGAGCCGACTTCAAAGGAATTATAATTGAAAATCAACTCACCGGTTTGTTAATGCGTGTGAATGGTGTTGAGGTTTGGTCGCAGCTCATTGGTTCATTCAATGCGTCAAATTTATTAGCTATTTACGGCACGGCAATCCTTTTAAAGATGGATAATTTGGATGTTTTGAAGGGCATAAGCAGTCTTCAAAGCGTAGCAGGAAGGTTCCAGTATTTTATGGCGGATAATAAAATTTCTGCCATTGTCGATTATGCCCACACACCTGACGCCTTGAAGAATGTTTTAGATACCATTAATGACATCAGAACTAAAAATGAATCACTCATTACGGTGATTGGTTGTGGTGGTGATCGCGATCGTACCAAGCGACCCAAAATGGGGCATATCGCAACCAGTCTAAGCGATAAAGTTATTTTTACAAATGATAATCCTAGAAGTGAAGTGCCAGAATCTATTATTGAAGATATGGAGGCAGGAGTCTCTCCAGTGCATTTCAAAAAAACCATAACAATACTCGATCGCAAGCAAGCCATCAAAACGGCAGTACAACTAGCCCGTCCCAATGATATCATTCTAATTGCCGGTAAAGGCCACGAAACATATCAGGAGGTCAATGGCCAGCGCTTTGATTTTAATGATTTTGAAATAGTCAACCACTTCCTAAACCAATCAGTAGAATAATGTTACACGCTTTATTTCAATATCTCGAACAAAATTACCAATTACCTGGGGCATCCTTGTTTGGGTTTTTGACGTTTCGAGCGGCAATGGCAATCATTCTTTCATTGTTGATTTCAACTGTATATGGTAAAAAAATCATAAACGCAAGCAAGTCGGGGAGACCATCAGAGAATTAGGTTTAGAGGGACAGAAGCAAAAAGAGGGTACCCCAACGATGGGAGGCTTGATCATTATCATTGCTACAGTCATTCCAGTTTTGCTGCTAGCCAAACTGCACAACATTTATATCATACTACTTTTGATTACAACATTTTGGATGGGCGGTATTGGCTTTGTAGATGATTATATCAAGAAATTTAAAAATGATAAGGAGGGTTTAAAAGGGCGTTTTAAAATTCTCGGTCAAGTTGGATTAGGGATCATTGTTGGAACTACTTTGTATTTCCACCCCGAAGTAACTATTAAAGAGGAAGCCGTTGCCTTACCCGTAGCTCAGATAGAGATGGTGAGTACTCCTACAACTGTTTTTTCACCAGAAGTTAAATCAACAAAAACAACAATTCCATTTGTAAAATTTAATGAATTTGATTATTCAAACTTGATTACATGGATTGGCCCAAAAGCATCTGACTACGCCTGGTTAGTATTTATTCCAATTGTGATTTTTATCGTCACTGCCGTATCAAATGGTGCCAATTTGACTGATGGTATTGATGGTTTGGCGGCTGGAACGTCAGCTATAATCGTTCTTACCTTGGGTATTTTTGCTTGGATTTCAGGTAATATCATATTCTCAGATTATCTGAACGTCATGTATATCCCGCGGGTTGAAGAAATTACAATATACATCGCGGCCATGGTTGGAGCGCTCATAGGATTTTTGTGGTATAATGCTTATCCGGCGCAAGTCTTTATGGGAGATACAGGAAGTCTAACTATTGGTGGCGTTATCGCTGTCATAGCGATCGCCGTCCGAAAGGAGTGGTTGATTCCAGTTCTGTGTGGCATTTTTTTAGCAGAAAATTTATCTGTTGTCCTTCAGGTTGCGTATTTCAAATACACTCGAAAAAAGTTTGGAGAGGGTCGCCGTATTTTTTTAATGTCCCCTTTGCATCATCATTATCAAAAGGCGGGCTATCATGAAAGCAAAATCGTAACACGTTTTTGGATCGTTGGAATTTTGTTGGCCATTATATCAGTTGTAACTCTAAAAATCAGATAGATGAAAAAACTTTTGATTTTAGGGGCAGGAGAAAGTGGTATTGGAGCAGCCTTGTTAGGGCAGCATCACGGATGGGATGTTTTTGTCTCTGACAACGCTAATGTGACGACTTCGAGTGAATTAGTTTTAAAATCATCTGGTATCTCATTTGAATCTGAAAAACATTCGATGGATCGTATTCTTTCAGCTGATCTCATTGTTAAAAGTCCTGGAATTCCCAATACAGTTCCTCCAATTTTAGAGGCCCGAGCTTCGGGTATTCAGGTCGTGTCTGAAATTGAATTTGCTTCACGTTATACTGATGCAATTTTGATTGGCGTGACAGGTAGTAATGGAAAAACTACAACGGCATCATGGATTTTTGATATTTTGAAAACAGCCAATATGAATGTTGCTTTTGCAGGTAATGTTGGTTACAGTTTCGCAAGATTATTGAGTGAATCTCAACCTGAGGTTGTGGTACTCGAATTGAGCAGTTTTCAACTCGAAGACATTCAAGATTTTCATCCTCATATCGCTGTAATAACAAATATTACACCAGATCATTTAGATCGTTACAATTACAACTTTAGCGACTATATAGCCGCCAAGATGCAAATTATTAAGAATCAGTCTGAAAATGATTTTTTCATTTTTGATGCTGATGATAATGTTACGGTTGAGGCTTTAAAGACATCCAATACAGCAGTTCATCAATTTCCTTTTTCGACATCACAAGTGTTAGATCGTGGAATCTACACAAAGGATAATCAAATCATATTTCAATCAAAAAAAAAACCACTTATGCCAATATCAGAACTTAGATTAGAAGGTCAGCACAATGTTAAAAATGCTATGGCCGCTGCGGCAGTTGCAAATTTATTGCGTGTAAGAAAGCAATACATTCGTGAGAGTTTACAAAATTTTCATGGTGTGGAGCATAGGATGGAGCAGGTTTTACGTATTAATAAGGTTCAATATATCAATGACTCTAAAGCAACTAACGTCAATGCAACCTATTACGCTTTGCAAAGCATGAAAGCGCCTACCATTTGGATCGTTGGAGGAGTGGATAAAGGCAACGATTATTCTGATCTCTTTCCACTAGTGTTTGAAAATGTCAAAGCAATAATATGTTTAGGCAAAGATAATGGAAAGATCTTTCAAGCCTTTGGATCAATGGTTAAGATTATGACTGAAACAGAATCAATGTCAGAGGCTGTAAGGATGGCTTATGACCTTTCAGAGGCAGGTGACAATGTGTTATTGTCTCCCGCATGTGCCAGTTTTGATTTGTTTAAAGACTATGAAGACCGTGGTCGTCAATTTAAAGATGCCGTTAGACAATTATAATGCAACAATTTTTTAGAAACATAAAAGGAGATCGAATCATTTGGGCCATTGCTGCCCTTTTGGCTATTTTTTCGTTTTTGCCTGTGTATAGCGCCGCAAGTAATTTGGCTTATACCAATGGTAACGGTCAAACTTTTAGTTTTGTGATTAAGCATTTTATGCACCTATTTCTCGGCTTTGTTATTATTTACGCTGTTCATAAATTGCCTTTCCGCTACTTTAAAGGCCTCTCAATTATCATGCTTCCAGTTGTCGTTATGCTGTTGCTGTATACCATGTTTCAAATTGATTCCAGTGAGAGTTTGACAAATACCAAACGTTGGATTAGTTTGCCGTTTGTGGGTTTTTCTTTTCAACCCTCTACATTGGCTTCGGTTGTTTTAATGATCTATGTGGCGCGTTATCTGTCTAAAATTCACGATAAAGCAGTGTCTTTTAAGGAGACACTTTTGCCGCTATGGCTTCCAGTTTTTGGAATTGTTGGATTGATTTTTCCCGCTAATTTCTCCACGGCGGCCATACTAATGTCGATGGTGTTTTTGTTAGCCTTTATTGGAGGATACCCATTTAAATATCTATCGATGATTGTAGGCGTAGCCCTTGTATTGCTTGTTTTGTTTGTGCTAACCTTTAAGGCGTTTCCAGACTTAATGCCAAATAGGGTAGACACATGGATGAGTCGTGTTGAACGTTTTCAAGGCAGTGGCGATGGCACTGATAATTATCAGATTGAAAAGGCTAAAATTGCCATCGCAACAGGTCAAATCAAGGGTTTAGGCCCAGGAAAAAGTAGGCAGAAAAATTTTTTACCACAGTCTTCTTCCGACTTCATATTTGCAATTATTATTGAGGAGTATGGTTTGATTGGCGGAATGATGTTAGTGCTACTCTATTTGTGGTTGCTGTTTAGGGTAGTGATTGTTGCTCATAAATCTCAAACCGTGTTTGGGTCTTTGTTGGCTATTGGAATCGGCATGCCTATCATTTTTCAAGCTTTTATTAATATGGGTGTTGCGGTCGAGCTCTTTCCTGTAACTGGCCAAACTCTGCCACTTATTAGTAGCGGAGGAACTTCCATTTGGATGACCTGCTTGGCGATTGGTATTCTGATTAGTGTCAGCGCAGATTATGGAGCGACTGAAGAGATAGAAATGAATGAGGAGAGTCAGAATCCTCTGGAAATATTAAGTGAGACGTTATAAAATGACAAAGCAAAAAATCATCATATCTGGTGGCGGAACAGGAGGGCATATCTTTCCTGCTGTTGCTATAGCTGATGCTTTTAAGAAACGTTGGGCGGATGTAGATGTATTATTCGTTGGTGCGTCAGATCGGATGGAAATGCAAAAGGTTCCAGCTGCTGGTTATCCTATCAGAGGATTATGGATCTCTGGATTGCAGCGTCGTCTCACTATTAAAAACTTGCTGTTCCCCATAAAACTAATTGTAAGTTTGGTTCAGTCTTGGCTAATAGTAATGAGATTTAAGCCAGATTTTGCTGTTGGCACAGGTGGGTTTGCCAGTGGTCCGTTATTATTTGTTGCCACACTAATGGGAGTGCCGTCTTTGATTCAAGAGCAAAATTCATTTCCTGGAATTACCAATAAATTCTTAGCCAGCCGTGTAAAATCAATTTGTGTAGCCTACGCTAATATGGAGCGTTTTTTTCCTTCATCTAAAATGAAATTTACTGGCAATCCCATTCGTCAAAATTTGACAGTGATGGCTGATACCGCGGAGTCGAAAAGAAAGTATGGATTTGACTCAAGCTTACCAGTTTTACTTGTAGTTGGTGGAAGTTTGGGAGCCAAGCGAATCAATGAATTGATAGTGGATAAAAAATCATGTATTGAATCTTCAAATTATCAAATACTATGGCAGTGTGGTGAGTTGTACTATGATCGTTACCAAATTCTAGATAACGGAAAAAGCATTCGCGTTGTTGATTTTATTAAGGACATGAGCATTGCTTATGCGGCTGCTGATATTATCATTTCAAGAGCTGGGGCAATAGCTGTTTCTGAACTTTGCGTGGTAGCCAAACCAGTTATTTTTATTCCTTCGCCAAATGTGGCTGAAGACCATCAAACAAAAAATGCACAATCGTTAGTAGACACCGAAGCTGCTGTCATGATCGTTGAGCCTAATCTTGATGCAGAATTTGAAACCGTTTTTGAGTCACTAGTAGTTGATAAAAAAAGACAAGAAATGTTATGCATAAATATGCGAAAATTGGCCATAACAGATGCTGCTGAACGTATTGTTGATGAAATCGAAAACTTACTGAAAGGATGAATTGGAAAGATAAACATAACGTCTTTTTTATCGGGATCGGTGGCATCGGAATGAGTGCGTTGGCTTATCATATGCTGTCTATCGGTAAAGCGGTTTATGGATATGACAGAATACCATCTTTACTTACTGATCAATTGATTTCAAAGGGAGTTCATGTGGTGTTTGATCAATCAGTAAGTACTATTCCAGACAGTTGCAATACTGTTGAGAATACTTTAGTGATTTATACGCCTGCCATTCCTCTTGAGCATCCTCAATTGAATTACTTTAAAGATAATGGTTTCCAAGTTTGCAAACGTTCGTTGGTCTTGGGCTATTTGTCTCATGAAACGTTTTGTATCGCTGTTGGAGGTACTCACGGCAAAACAACAACGTCAACGCTATTGGCTCATTTGTTGATGACAAATAATAGTTCGTTTACAGCATTTTTAGGAGGAATTTCTGAAAATTATCAATCAAATTATTTGAATAATGGTAGTGAATTAATGCTCGTTGAGGCTGATGAGTTTGACCGTTCGTTTTTAACATTAGATGCTGACATGGCTTGCGTCACCTCAGTAGATGCAGATCATTTGGATATTTATCACTCTGAGAATGATTTGATGTCATCATTTAGCGCGTTCGTTGCCAAGGTTAATGATCGCAATAATTTATTTCATCATTTCGACCTCTCTTTTCAAGGCATGACTTATGGTGTTGAAGTTGCCGCCAATTTTGTTTCTGAAGTAAATAAAATCGCACAGGGTGTCTTTGAATTTAATTTGATTCATCCAAATGGAATGATAAAAGATCTTAAAGCCACCTTGCCAGGTCGGCATAATTTAGCTAATACTACTGCCGCATGTGCTATGGCTTTGAAGTTGGGTTGCGACGAGGGTGCGATTAGAAAGGGTTTAGAGAGTTTCAGTGGTGTTCAAAGGCGATTTTCATATCAAATAAAATCTGGCCATGTAACTTATATCGACGATTATGCTCACCACCCGTCTGAGATTGACGCCATTTTTAATGCTGTGTCAGAAATGTATCCAAATTCCATAGTCGCTGTGGTTTTTCAGCCCCATTTATTTTCCAGAACGCGTGATTTCGCAAATGATTTTGCATCCTCTTTAGCCAAATTTGACCGTGTTTTTTTATTGCCAATTTACCCAGCTCGCGAAAAACAAATTGAAGGTATAACTAGCGAGTGGTTGTTAGATATGATTGAAAACGCGCATAAAAAGCTAATACAAAAATCCGAAATAGCCATGTCTTTTATTGAAAGTGAAGCTTCGGTTTGTCTCACTTTAGGTGCAGGCGATATTGGGTTGGAGGTTAAAAGTATTGTTTCACATTTAAATAACCATTATGAACTGGGATAACGTCAAATTGATATTTGCTGTGATTGTCTTTACAACCTTGTTTGTTGGCGCTGGAGTAAGAAACGACTATAGAAATGTCAATAGTATTGAAGCGAATGCAATGGGTGCTATTTCGGGACTGTTGGACCATGAAATGGTTGATAAATTGTTAATACAAAACCAATCAGATTTAATAAATATGCCGAAAGTTAAGGTAGATTTGAGAGCATTGGAGATAGCCATTGAGCGTATTCCATTTGTCAAATCTGCTGAAGTATTTCTTTCGATTTCGGGAGAATTGAAAGTTGAATTTGAAGAGCGAAAACCAGTTGCGAGGCTAGTTGGCGCTGAAACAGGATATGTTGATGCCTCCGGCTTTAAGATGCCACTTTCTGAAAAATTTGCAGTGCGTTTGCCTTTGGCTGACACTACAAATTGTATTGGAGGTGTTGCAGAAATTGCTGTTTTAGCGGATTATGTGCAACAGGATTCCATTTTGAATAAAATTGTCACTGCCTATGGTTGTGATGACAATGGTGATTTGACTTTTCAAACACGTGTTTGGAATCATAAAGTGATTATTGGAAATATTGATAATATGCCTTTTAAGATGAATAAATTTTTGGCATTTTATCAGCGCGCAAAAGCAAAGAACATGCTGTCAGCATATAAATCTGTTAATCTAACAAGGGGAAACCAAGTTGTCGGCGAAAAAATATAAATTATGGAAGAACAAAATTTTGCGGTAGGCTTAGATATTGGAACAACCAAAATCGTTGCTATGATCGGTCGTAAAAACGACTTCGGAAAATTAGAAATATTAGGAATTGGAAAATCTCAAAGTCTAGGTGTTCATCGAGGCGTTGTGAACAATATTACTCAGACCATTCAATCCATTCAACAAGCTGTTCAAGATGCGGAATTGGATTCAGGCTTTAAAATTAGTGAGGTAACCGTAGGTATTGCAGGTCAACACATTCGTAGCCTTCATCACAGTGATTATATCACTCGTGCAAATTCAGAAGCTGTAATTGATGAAACAGATTTAGAACTTTTGGAGAATCAAGTTCATAAGCTCGTTATGCTTCCTGGTGAAGAAATTATACATGTATTGCCTCAAGATTATAAAGTTGACGGTCAAGCAGAAATCAAAGAACCAATTGGAATGTATGGTGGACGTCTTGAAGCCAATTTCCATGTGGTAGTCGGTCAAGTGGCTTCAATACGAAACATTGGACGCTGTGTTAAAAGTGCAGGCATTGATTTGGATGGTATTACCCTAGAGCCACTAGCTTCAGCTAACGCTGTATTGAGTCAGGAAGAAAAGGAGGCAGGGGTTGCACTTATTGATATTGGTGGTGGAACCACGGACCTGGCCATATTTAAAGATGGAATTATTCGCCACACTGCTGTAATTCCTTTTGGTGGCAATGTTATTACAGAAGATATCAAAGAAGGATGCTCTATTATTGAAAAACAGGCTGAATTGCTTAAAATTAAATTTGGTTCGGCTTGGCCTGGAGAAAATAAAGAGAATGAAATAGTTTCAATACCTGGTCTTCGAGGGCGCGATCCAAAGGAGATTACACTTAAAAACCTTTCAAAAATTATTCACGCTAGGGTTGTTGAAATTATTGAACAGGTATATGTCGAAATTAAAAATTATGGACATGAAGAACGTAAGAAAAAATTGATTGCTGGGATTGTACTGACAGGAGGAGGAAGTCAATTAAATCACCTCAAGCAATTGGTAGAATATATTACTGGTATGGACACTAGAATTGGCTATCCCAATGAGCATCTTGCTGGAGAAAGTGATAGCGAAATCACGAGTCCACTTTATGCAACAGCCGTTGGTTTAGTTATGGATGGTGTTCGTCGTTCTGAAAAACGTGGTTGGTCTATGACTGAAATACCTCCCGCTGTAGGCGAAACCCAAGGTCAGGATGAAGAACAGCCTATTGATGAGAAAAAACCACGTCGTTCGTTCCTCGACACCTTGACTGAAAGGGTAAAACATTTTTTGGACAATGCAGAATAAATTAGATAACAAAGACTTTAAAAACGATATCAAATGGAATTAAATAACGGTTTTAACAATATCACTTTTGATCTCCCTAAAAACCAATCTAACGTTATTAAAGTTATAGGCGTTGGAGGCGGTGGTAGTAACGCTATTAATCACATGTTTAAGCAGGGCATTATAGGCGTTGATTTTGTCATTTGCAACACAGATTCCCAAGCGCTCCAAAATAGTGGTGTTACGAATAAAATTCAACTCGGAATGCATTTAACTGAGGGTCTTGGTGCAGGAGCAAACCCTCAAATTGGAGAGGAAGCTGCTCAGGAAAGTTTGGAAGATATTCGAAATATGCTTCAGACAAATACTAAAATGGTATTTATCACAGCAGGAATGGGTGGTGGGACAGGAACAGGAGCTGCTCCAGTTATCGCAAAAATGGCCAAAGAATTGGATATCCTGACCGTTGGAATTGTAACCATGCCTTTTGCATTTGAAGGTAAATTGAGAAATCAACAAGCATTGATTGGTCTGCAAAACATGCGAAACCAAGTTGATTCGTTAATCGTTATAAACAATAATAAGCTACGTGAAGTCTATGGTAACCTTGGATTCAAGGCTGGTTTTTCAAAGGCCGATGAGGTGCTGTCTACAGCAGCGCGTGGCATCGCCGAAGTCATTACTCATCATTACACTCAAAACATCGATTTACGTGATGCAAAAACGGTTCTGAAGGATAGCGGAACAGCCATCATGGGTTCGGCCACAGCTTCTGGCCAAAACAGAGCCCAAAAGGCCATTTGCACAGCTTTAGACTCACCATTGTTAAATGATAATAAAATATCAGGAGCCACAAATGTATTATTACTCATTGTGTCTGGTTCTCATGAAATTACCATTGATGAAATTGGTGAAATCAATGAACATATTCAAAATGAAACTGGGAATATGGCTGAAATCATCATGGGTGTTGGAGAAGATTCAACCTTAGATGAGGCCATAGCTGTTACCATTATTGCTACTGGATTTGGTGAAAAACAACAACATGAAATAACCAATACAGAGTCTAAAAAGGTAGTGCATGATCTTGAAACTGATCAAAAAGTAGAAGCAAATAACTCTGAAATTAAATCCATTTATACACCTCCAGTTATGATTTCAGAGCCAGTCGAAAAAGTGGTTCACACGTTAGATGTCAATGATTCGGAGGAAGTGTTTGTAAAGACTACAGAAGCTTTGATGAATATTGATGTGGTATACGATATTTTGGAGCAAGACATCCCATTCGAAGACTTTGAAATCAATGACATTGGTGAAGAGGAGTCAGTACATCAAGAGCCTAATTTTGTTGGACTTTCAGAGGCTGAAGAAGAGATTGCAGAGTCTTTTGAGTACGAGCATCAAACTGCTTTGACCTTTGATTTGCCGTTGTCTGAAAATACTTCGGCTCAAGGAAGTCCGCATGAAGTAGTGAACTGGAATCTTGAAGAAGAAGATCCTGACGATGTTATGAATATTAATGTTAATGAATATACTGTAGTAGGCCCCAATCCAAATGGTGAGCTTTGTGAAACACGATATGTAGGTGGATCCGCTTTTATCCAGTTTACCAATTATTTCATGGATAAATCAGAAGAGGATGAACAAGAATTACTCATAAAATCACGACAAATGCAAGATGAGCCCAAAGATGAGGTTGAAGAGATTGATCCTATGAATACTCCAATATCTGCGGCTTTTAATGCGCAAAACGCGCACCGTCGTCAAAAGATAAAAGAATTTAATTATAAATTTAATGCTTCTCGTATCGACGAAATTGAACGTACACCAGCCTATAAAAGACAAGGTATGGAGTTAGATCAATCTAAACCGTCTGAAGAGTCAAACGCATCTCGAACCACCATTAGTTTGGATGAAAGTGAAGATATTCAATTGAGAACTAATAATTCGTTTTTACACGACAACGTCGATTAATTTATAACCATAAATCTATAATCATATGAGTTTACAAGAGAATGTTATGACCGCTATGAAAGCGGCGATGAAAGAAAAAAACACCACAGCGCTGACAGCTTTACGTGCCATCAAATCGGCGATCTTATTACTTCAAACCGAAAGCAGTGACAGAGGTGAGGTTACTAAAGAGGAAGAGTTGAAACTATTGCAAAAATTGGTAAAACAAAGGAAAGATAGTGCTGCGATTTATACAGAACAAGGAAGGGCTGATTTAGCTAACCCTGAATTGGATGAAGTTGAAGTGATTTCTCAGTTTTTGCCCGAAGAAAAATCTACTGAGGAAATTGAGATTGTAGTCAAATCCGTCATTGCTAATTTGGGTGCAACTGGCATGCAAGATATGGGGCGTGTGATGGGTGCAGTTTCTGCACAATTGGCAGGTGCAGCTGATGGTAAAACTGTTGCTACCATAGTCAAGTCTTGTCTAAGTTAAATTTATCTGACATTTTAAATATTTTTAAGACAATATGCATTAACTTTAAGTCGTTATTTTTCTTAAAGGCTTCAAATCATGAAAAAAGCAATCCCTATCCTGTTGTTGTTACTCTGTTATTCGCTTTCTGCTCAGAATTGGTATTCTGACTTTTCAGTAGCTCAACATTTGGCTAAAGACCAAGACAAGTCTTTGATTATGGTGTTTTCTGGATCCGACTGGTGTGCACCTTGCATCA
>Ga0206131_10003266_pt1 | contig 18853 bp, 10 predicted proteins | sample Helgoland_Spring_FD_148636 | JGI IMG/M metagenome (GOLD analysis project Ga0206131, IMG submission 148636) | Pelagic subsurface seawater microbial communities from Kabeltonne, Helgoland, North Sea - Helgoland_Spring_Bloom_20160517_1 | ecosystem: Environmental > Aquatic > Marine > Epipelagic ...
CCATTTGCAATAATTTCTGCTAATTTCTTAGAGTCGTTTGTTTTCTTTGTCATTCTCTGTTTACTTTGACCTTTTTTAAAGGAGCAATTTTAACACAAAATGCCCAAAGTATCGCATAAAATTATTCGTTATAGTGAATTGCCGTCTACAAACGACAAATGTATGGAGCTCTCTAAAGGAGGACAGCTAGAACCATACACCATAATCTTAACAGAGAACCAAACGAATGGCAAAGGACAAAATGGGAATAAATGGTACACTAAAAAAGGATTAAACTTAACTTTCTCTCTATATATACCCCACAATAAGCTAAAAGTAGAGAATCAATTCTGCTTAAATAAAGCAATTGCTATTGGGCTAAATAAATCCATCTCTCAGCTGCTTAATAAGGAATCCAAAATTAAATGGCCTAATGATATTTTAGTCGATGATGAAAAAATTTCAGGGATACTAATTGAGAACATAATTCATGGCCAACATCTCTCTAAAAGTATTGTAGGTATTGGCATAAATGTGAATCAAACAGAGTTTTCAATGGAATATGGAAACCCTACCTCCTTATTCCTGCAAACTGGACAAAAACACATTCTTGATGAGGTATTAAATATAGTTACAACAAATTTAATGATTCAGATAGAGAAACTACACACCAAAGACTTTAATGCGATAAATAACTCTTACAATGCATTTCTATACAAAAAAGACGAAGTTTGTAGCTTTAAAACTCCCCAAGGTATGCTTAAAGCAAAAGTAGAAAAAGTAAACGACCAAGGTGCACTTGTAGTTTCTAATTCTAGTGGAATATATACTAAAAAGCATGGGGAGATAATATTTCAAATGAATTGATTTTAACAATAGACATAGGTAATAGTAGGGTTAAATGTAGCCTTTTTACGACTGAAGGAATTCATCAACATACAACTTCCTTTGAACACAAATACTGGGACTTACTTTTAGCATACCCATACTCGTTTAAGGGGATTCAATCCGCTATACTATCTGATGTAAATGGAGTTTCGGACCATTGGATACTTAACTTCCCATTCCCTTTAATAAAATTAGATTTCAACACTCCTACACCTTTAAGAAACCTTTACAAGACTCCCGAGACATTAGGAATGGATAGACTTGCAAACGTTATGGGAGCTCAATTGCTATTTCCTGAATCCAATGTCCTAGTAATAGATATAGGAACCTGCATCACATTTGATATGTTAAATGAAAACTCCATTTACGAAGGTGGAAGCATCTCACCCGGAACTTTGTTGCGTTTTAAAGCACTGCATACTTTTACTGGCAAATTACCGTTAGTAAATTTCGCAAAACAAAAGGATGTTTCTCTCGTTGGTAAGAATACAAATGAGTCCATTTTAAGTGGTGTAATTTTAGGAACGCAACTTGAGATAGAAGCAAGAATCATGGAATACAAAAAGAGGAATAAAGACCTTAAAATTATTGTTTGTGGCGGTGGCAGAAATGATTTTGTGTTTAATCCAAATTTAAAGATATTCGCATACCCAAATTTATTGGCCAAAGGCCTGTATAATATATTAAAATACAATGAGTTGCACTAAAATAAGTAAAGTAATCACACTGCTTTTTATACTCTTTATAACTACCGTTTCGCTACAGGCCCAATCCTTAAATGGTTCTCCCTATTCTAATTATGGATTGGGTGACCTAAATACTTTTGGATTTTCTGGACCTGCTTCTGCTGGTTATACATCTAGTTCATTAACAAGTAAACGTAATTTCACCTTCCTAAATCCAGCTTCCAATGGCTATATGGATTTTACAATAATAAAACTTGGAGCAGTACTAAAGAATGTGTCTCAAGAATCTGGGAATCTTAAAGGAACTTACACTGAAGGGGACTTATCTTATATTGCATTGGGATTCCCTCTCTTAAAATCTCAATTTACTAAACGCAAAAGCATTGACACGGCTACTAAAAAAGAAGTTCTTGAAAAAGCCCCTATAAAATGGGGATTGAGTTTTGGACTAACCCCTTTTACAAATACAGCATATGGAACTAATTTTAACACAGATTCGAGTTTTGGCACATTCGAAAATATTTACAATGGAGAAGGTGGGATTTCAAGGGTTTTTATAAACAATGGTATCAAGATTGGAAAAAACTTTTCTATAGGGCATTCTAGCAGATTTCTTTTTGGGTCTATTAATGACTACAGGGTATATATATTTCCGGATAGTTTAAACATTAAAGGGCAGCAGGACCATAGAAGATTAGCACTGAATGGCTTTCAGCAAACGGTTGGTTTTATGCTTAATTTTAATGACAGCGCAAATTGGAGAAACGGTAAGATTAAAAACAAAAAAAAGAAAGCAAGTATTTATACTCACACTTTAGGAGGGACGTTCACATTTGGCTCTAAAATCAATTCGAATGAGCAAAGGCTAGTGCAAAGTATGGATTACTCCAATGGCAATTTAATACTGGAAGATACTTTGGTCTTTAATGAAGATTTAAAAACTAAAGTTAAGTTACCACAAGGGTTCACTGCAGGATACGCCTTGCAAAAAGAGAACAAATGGCGGGTTGCTTTGGAGTACAAGTATGAAAATTGGTCAGATTTTAATCCCAACAATAACAACTCTCCTTTTTCTAATTCAAATTTTTCAAATTCAAATGAATACTCAATAGGTCTAACACTAAACCCGGATGCCAGTGTAGAATCATTTAAAAATATAGAAGTTCGATTGGGACTTAGGCACAAAGAATCTTATCTAAATTTTCAAGAACTTAACGGTAATTTCACAAACCTAACAGAAAGTGGCATTACTTTTGGATTAGGTATACCACTAGTAGGAAAATACTACGGAACAGAAAAAAGACTCCATAACATGTTTGACATAGGAATTGAGTATTATACGAGAGGAAAGAAAGAATCTGGATTGGTTAAGGAGAATTATTTAAATGTTACCATGGGAATTACTTTTAACGACTACTGGTTTAAAAGAAGGAAAATATATTAAGAACCTTAAAAGAAGAAGAGATGAAGATTAAAGGAATTATACTAGGGCTAATTATAGCACTTGCCATAAATACAGTAGACGCGCAGGTAAACCCAACGCCAGAATGTTTAAAAAAATGGGGTGCAACAGCAGAAGATTCAATGCTTAGCAGAAGAACATATTTCTATTACCAGACTGCGTTCGAAAACAAAGATTATGAAAAGGCCTATAACTATTGGCAATTGATCTACACGAAAGTACCGTGTGCTAGAAATGATATTTATATTGATGCTCCTGAATTATTTGACACATTAATAGCCAGAGAGGATGGTCCTGTAAGAAAGCAGCTGCTTCTTGATAGCCTATACCTCTCTTTCGGTCAAAGAATTAAACACTTTGGTAAATCCGGATTTGTAAAAGGGAAATGGGCATTAAGTGCAGCTCATCACCAGCCCAAAGCGCCAGAAGTTGCTTACAAACTATTCCAAGAAAGTATCGATGCTGAAGGAAATAAAACGGGATACGATATCCCTTCTGAAGCTATGTACAACATCTACCTCATGCTTGGATACAAGAAGATAGAAAGAGAACAAGCTATTCAAGATTATTTGACTTTAAATGATATATGCAAAGCGAACATAGCTTTACACAATGACGAAGAGGAAGATTGGCTTGCAGTATCTGCTTACATCGATCAGTTGGCTGGTAAAATCATGACTTGTGAGCAAATTAGTGAGATCTTTGGACCTAAGCTTAAAGAATCTCCAGACAATGCAGATCTTAAAAAGACTACTTTGACTTTGCTTAAAGCAAAAAGATGCGTGAGCAACCCACTTTACATACAAGTATTGTCTGAGTTAATTACTACTGATCCTAACGAAGAAGGTTATGCTGAACTTGCTAACTATTACCTTATAAACAAGAAATATGGTGAAGCAAGTAATTACTTAGAAAAGGCAGTAGAGAACGCAGAAGATGCTCTATCAAAAGAAAAGTACTATTTACAATTAGCCGGAATAAACCAATGTGGAAAAGCAAGACAATACGCGGATAAAGTACTTGAAATTAACCCTAAAAATGGTAAAGCGATCATGATAAAGGGGCATGCTGTGTACAATTGTAACATTGGATCTTGTGAAGGATACTGGGCAAAAGCAATGTCTTGGGTTGCAGTAGACTATATGATAAGAGCTAAGGCAGCAGATCCCTCTGTAGCGGAAGCAGCAAATAAAGCAATTTCTCAATACCGAAGTAGATTCCCAAACACGGAAGAGAAGTTTTTCCAAGGCCATAAGGATGGTCAATCAATCACCATCCCTTGTAACGGAATTACCACTACAGTGAGATAATGAAGAATCCCTACCCTAAATATTTTAAAGCAGTTACTATTTACACCATAGCAACTGCTTTTTTTATTTCCTCTTGTACTACAAACAAAGAGTCAGAAATTAAAGAAGTGCTGCAACAAGACTCAACTGTATCAGTAGAAAAAGCTGAAAATGTAGAGTTTAGTTACACCGATAGCGGTAGACTTATGGCAATCATTAAAGCACCAAAAACCGCAAGATTCACCCTAAAAGAAAGACCATATACCGAAATGGTAGAAGGTGTAAATGCTCAGTTTTTTGATAAGAATTTAGTAGTTGAAAGTACACTTAAATCTGATTATGCAAAAAGCTTTGACAAAGAAAAATTAATTGAAGTACGTAATAATGTAGTAGTTACTAATATAAAACAAGAAAAACTAGAAACTGAGAAATTGATGTGGGATCAAAACAAAGCCATTATTTATACTGACAAGCACGTTACCATAACAACAAAAAATCAAATAATAACTGGAACTGGAATGAGGGCCAATCAGAACTTTACAAAATGGACCATTCTCAAACCAACTGGAACTTTTAAAATAGAAGATGATAAACAAGTGGATACAATCGATAGTATGGATGCTAGTAGCAGCAGTATCGGCAATTGAAGGATATAAAATTTACCTTGAACAAGGTTTCTCTGATTGGAAACTATATGCCTTTGTAGGTTTATTTCTAGTTGCATTTTATATGTTTATGAAAAAAAGGCTAGAAAGAAATAAGGCAAGAGAGAATAATTCCAAATAGAATTTATTACTTTTGTAGTCATACTTTTAATTAACGAATGGACGACCCCGTCAGTTTAATTTTATCAACTCCTTTTTTAGCTGTCAATAATGGGCTGATTACCTTATTTGGTATAACAGGAATGTTAATACTGTCTGCATTTTTTTCAGGAATGGAAATCGCTTTTATTTCTGCAAACAAATTAAGAATAGAACTAAACAACAAGCAAGGTTCTAAACCTGCTAAAATTGTTTCGAAACATTTTAAGAACCCTGGATTATTTATTAGTACAACTTTAGTTGGCAACAACATTGCCCTAGTTATTTATGGAATCCTAATGGGAGAATTCCTAGAAGGTAAACTTACTTATGTCATTACTGAAGATTTTATAAGATTCATCCTAGTTACTATAATCTCAACTCTTGTTGTTCTAATAACAGCAGAATTCTTACCAAAGACATTGTTCCGGATTAATCCTAATTCTGTTCTAATGCTTCTGATATATCCCTTCCAGTTGTTTTACTACCTCTTCTCTGGAATAGTATGGCTGTTACATAAATTATCTAAAAGTTTCCTTAAGCTTATCTCCAAGGAAGATTTGGAAGACAGGCCAATATTCTCAAAAGTAGATTTGAGTCACATCGTAAATGAGTTTGAGAGTATCGATAGCGAAGAGGAGATGGATCTTGATACCGAGATTTTTAAAAACGCCATGGACTTCTCTGAAATTATCATTCGTGAGTGTATGGTTCCAAGAACTGAAATTACTGGTATTTCTGTTGATGAATCCCCTGAAAAGGCCTTAGAAATAATCATAGAAACTGGATACTCTAAACTTCTTATTTATGAAGAGAACTTGGATAACATCATAGGCTATATACACCGTTCTGATTTCTTTAAGAATCCAAAAACTATAAGAGATATAACAAGGACTATCATTATTTCTAATGAGACAATGCTTGCCAACGATTTACTATCTGAGTTCATTTCCAAGCACATGAGTCTTGCCTTGGTGGTTGATGAATATGGTGGGACAGCAGGGATTGTAACCATGGAGGACATTATTGAAGAAATTTTTGGAGAAATAGAAGACGAACACGACTCAGAGGACCTCAAAGAGGTAACGATAAATACAGGTGAATATATTTTCTCAGCAAGACTGGAGGTAGATTACCTCAACGACACATACAACTTAAATATCCCAGAAGGAGAATACGAAACCCTTGGCGGATATATTATCTTCTTGCACGAAGACATCCCTAACCTAAACACTGTGATTCAATCGGATAATTTACAATTTGTTATAAGTAAAGTAGAGAACTCCAAGATTCTGGAAGTTCAGGTGAAAAGAAGTTAATTCCAGAACAAGTATATACCTATTACTAGGTTAATAATTTATGTTTATTCTACTAGAAAAGCGACCCTTCTTCAAGTCGCTTTTCTAATTGTTCAATTTCTACCTCAATATTGTGATATCGCCGCTAAGATGATGCGTATCGTGGTTTAAGTCTTCTATATCCACCACATAAACATATACTCCATTCATCAATGGCTTTCCTATAAATGTCCCATCCCAATTAGTTAAAGGGTCGTTCGTTTCGAAAACTATCTCTCCCCAACGATTGTAGATTTTCAATTCAAATTTATTTGTATAAGCCAAACCTTCCCCTCTCCAAACATCATTTAATCCGTCCTCATTAGGAGTAAATCCCGTAGGAAGATGATAAACAAAATCTGGGAAAACAAACTTCGTTTCCGTAGTAGAGTCAATACATCCATAGTTATTCTCTGCTATTAACAAGGTAGTATAAGTTCCAGTATCGGAAAAGATATGTTGTGGGTTTTGCATCCCAGAAACATTCCCGTCGCCAAACTCCCATATCCATTGCGTAGCATCTGTACTTGCATCCAAATAAGACATCGTAGAACTGGTTCCACTCGAAGATATCTTAGAACTTGTAAATGCAGCTACTGGCTTAGGATATACCTCTACTGCATCTACTCTTGCCATTGTATCCTTGCAACCAGTTCCATTTGTCGCTATCAATCTAACATCGTAATTACCAGCACTATTATACAATCTTTTTGGATCTTGATTCGAACTAATACCACCATCGCCAAAACTCCAGAAGTAAGAAGTCGCATCTGCACTGCCTGTATAAGTAAAACCAACTGAATCTCCTAAGCACTCATTTTGAGTGGTGAAATCCGTCATAGGATGGCTATTTACCGTTACATTAATGATAGAGTCGTCCAAACACCCTTCATTTGATGTTACATTAAGTTTAAGAGAGTAGACACCTGTTGCAAGGAAAGTATGGCTTTCTAATAAGGTATTCATAGAATTTGATCCATCTCCAAAATCCCAATCTCTACCGTCAATTGTACCTCTAGTAAGTTTTGAATTATCTGTAAGAGAGAATACATTACCAATTAAACATTGCTCGATTGAATTAACATTAAAAGAAGACTGCGGCATTGGATGCACAATCAAGTCTTTGGAATCATTATCAGTACAGCCAAAACCTGTTGTAATAGTCATTTTTACAGTTTGTGCATTATCAACTGCATAACTGTGATTCACAGGGTTTTTCAAATTGCTAGTATTGCCATCTCCAAAATCCCAAACAGAGGAGAATGTACCACTTGAAACAACAGTTGTATTATTAAATTGGAAAGAATTGGTTATTAAACACTGTGAAGAATCCGTGATTGAGAAAGAGGCAACCGGATTGGGCATTACCACCATATTTTGTTCAATTGAATCCGTACAACCCTTGTTTGATTCAACGTTCAATTTAACAGTGAAGCCTTGCTCTAAAAGGTAGGTATGTTGAGCATCCCTTGTTAGTGCACTATCCGAATTATCACCAAAGTACCAAGTGTATTGTAAAGTCCCAGTTCCTATGTTTGAAGTATTTGTAAATACGAAATCATTTCCCACAAAACATTGTGAATCTTTGTTTACCATATAATCAACAAAGGGAGATTCATAGATTTCCAAGATAGACTTGAATGAGTCAATGCATCCTACTCCCGACTGTACTGTCTTGGTAACTGTAAAGTTCCCAAAAGCTGCATAAATATGGTTGGCATTTAAAGAATTAATTCCTGTATTATCTCCAAAACCCCAATCATGCACTAAGAGGTTCCCATAGCGGATACTAGAATTATCGGTAAAGTTCATTGTGTTTCCATTCAAACATTGAAGAGAATCTGCAATAATAAAATTAACTAATGGCATAGGATATATTTCTACATCCATGGCGACTGTATCCTTACAACCACCCACTACAGAGCTCATAAGTGTAACTGTTCGTATACTATCCAAGTTGTATGAATGACTCGGGTCTTTTAATGAGGAACCAGAACCATCACCAAAGTCCCACTTCTGTACAAGAGCTCCTCCAGTATTAGTAGAATTATTGGTAAACATAAAATTGTTCCCATCCTTACATTGTGTGTTGTCATTAATTCCAAAACTAGCCACAGTAGAATGAAGCAATACTACTTCTTTTTCAATGGAATCTTGACAATCCATATCTGTAACGGTAATAAGTTTCACCTTATAATTATTTTGGACTCCATATATTTTACCTAATGTAGCAGCAGTGCTCGTATCTGTATCTCCAAGTCTCCACAACCTAGTATAAGTCCCTTTAGACAAGGCACTAGTGTCACTGAAGGAGAATAAATGCCCTGTGAAACATTGGGTATCTCTGTCAATAGTAAACCCTATAGATGTTTCCGGATGCACTAAAACAAATTGAGTGACAGAATCAAAGCAATTTTTGTTCGACTGTGTCACTAATTTAATAGTATAGTTACCTGGATTTAAATAACTCTGTGCAAATGCCGCAGTTCTAGATGAACTTCCATCTCCTAGATCCCAATAATTAGAAAAACTCCCTGACTTTATTGAGGAATTATTTGTTAAAACAAAACTATGCCCTCTAAAACATTGCCCTGTATCCCCAATCCCAAAGGAAGTATTTGGCGTAGGATTTAGTTCTACCTCAATTTTTGAACTATCCATACAGCCTTGATCAGAAGTCATTCTATGCAAAATGGTATAAGCCCCTTCAGTAAGATAAGTATGCGCTGGGTTTTTTGCATCCGAGTAATACGTATCCCCAAAGAAAAAACTATCCAAGTAACTTCCGGCAGTAATGGAAGAGCTATTTGTTATAAGGAAGTTATGCCCAACAAAACATTGCGTATCGTTGTTCACTGTAAAACTAGATACTGGTGAAGGGTTCACTCTAATATCTCTTGAAATAGAGTCTACACATCCACCACTAAGACTATATACTCTCAACTGAACAGAATAAGTTCCAGGCTTCAAATAAGTATGAGTTCCATTTGCTGCTATTGAAGTACTATCATCTCCAAAATCCCATTCAAAACGCATAAAACCATTGGTTATGGAAGAAGTATTAGAGAAGACAAAATAATTATCGTTTAAGCATTGTGTACTGTCATTTACACCAAAATTTGCATCTGGAGTTGGGCTAGTTAAAACTTGTTTCGACAAAGAGTCAATACATCCATTGGAGCTAGTAACAACCAATCTAATGGTAAATACATCATCCGAAGAATACGAATGACTTGGACTTTTAAGAATACTTGTGCTCATATCTCCAAAGTCCCAAAGTCTACTTAATGTACCAAGACCTATCTTAGAAGTATCCACCATATTAAATACATTTGTACTAAAACATTGGCTATCGTTGTCTATGGTAAACCCTATTAAGGGTAATTCATGTACATACACCTTTGCTGTGGAAGTGTCCTTACATCCAGAAATTTCAGAAATAAGACTTACAAGGTAGGTTCCTGAGTTACTATAAAATCTACTACCATTAATAGATGTAGCAAATGTAAAATCCCCATAATTCCAATTATACGAAGTCGCTCCAGTTGATGCATTTGTAAAACTAAAACTATTATTATTAATACATTGAGTTGTATCATTCACAGTAAAGGAAGAAATAGGTGATGCATTGGTGACTACTTGTTTTGAAATAGAGTCTATACATCCCACAGAACTTGTTGAGATTAGCTTAACCGTTCTTGTACCTATGCTTGAATAAGTATGGCTTGATGCCGATAAAGTGCTAGTATTTCCATCCCCAAAATACCACAATCTTGAAAGTGTCGCACCCCCAGAAACTTTGGATGTATCGGTCAGTAAATAATCATTTATTGCTAAACATTGAGTATCCTTATTTATGGTAAAGCCTGCATTGGGCTTGGCATAATAATACACATTCATAGATATTGAATCTGAGCAGCCACCAGCAGTAGCAACCAGTTTGACAGAATAAGTATTAGGAGTTGAATAGGTTCTAGATGCATTCGATGTACTTACACCTGTTCCATCTCCAAAACTCCAAGAATATGTTCCTCCACCTGTTGAAGTATTGGTAAAACTAAATCCTCCTTGACCTTCACAAATAGTGCTATCAGCAATAGTAAAATTGGCAATAGGCCCACTCGTTACGTATACCGTTCTTGTAAAGGAATCCTTACAACCACTTGCAGAAGTCGTAACTAATTTTATAACGTAAGTACTCGCACTTCCATAACTATGTGTCGGGGAAGTTGCACTAGATGACATTCCATCACCAAAATCCCAGTTATGAGTCATTGTGCCTGAGGACAAGGAGGAAGTGTTGTTAAAAGCAAAGGAATTCCCACCCAAACATTGCATAGTATCAGTTGTAATACCAAATGCCGCTACGGGAGCAGGATTTGCCATAACAGTTCGTGTTACACTAGTATCTCTGCAGCCATTGGAATTGGCTATTAGATAATAATTTCCAGTATCACTTATGGAAATATTTCCAAAGGTCAACAAGGTATCTGTCTTTCCAGAAACAAGGGTTCCATTCTTATACCATTGGTAAGAAGGTCTTGTATTGTTTGAATCTGAAGCCCATATGGCCACAGAGTCCCCTGCACAAGAAGGTAAAGAACCATAAAGAATTCCTTCTTTAAGATTGGGACCAGGCTTTACAAAAACAATACTATCCTTGGTATATGCAATACCATTGGATGTAACACTAACAGATTGGTAACCTAAGCTTCCAAATTTCACTTGATGCGGACCAGGTCCAGTAGCAGTAGAAGGTGTAGCATTTGTCCCAAAGTTCCATGTATAGCTACTCGCAGATGAAGTGGCAGAATCTACAATGTTCACAATGGTTCCAGGACATATAGAATCTAATCCACCAACTCTTGCAATAATTACATTAGTCGGCTCAAAATATACTGCATAATCTTCAGCTTCACCATAACTATAAGAACCTCCACAGGGTAAAATTGTTGTAGATGCATACCTATCAATAACCCTAAGTCTTAAAGGAATTCCTTTGGGAGGAGATGCAATAGTTGTAAATTTAAGAGTTCGAGCTCCAGTTCCAGTAGCTACAGTTCCTAAAGTCTCATTAGCATCTAAAAAATCCCCATCGTTATTATAATCCATGTAGGCCTTTAAACCTGAAGCATTTACATTTGTTAAGGTTGCCACTAAATTATAATTTGTACTAGGCAAAAGCTTAATGATATCCGTACAAGAATAGTCTGTATAACTTGCTACATTACTCGCACTTGAAGACCTTGAATGCCCACTAAGGCTTACATTAATTATCCCAACAGTACTTACCTTATTAGTAAAAGTAGGAATACAAGTTGCGGAGAGAACTGAATCCAAGACAGTAATGTACCCCTTTTTCTCGGTGGAGTCAATACCATTGCAATTATCTGCAACTAGTTTCACAGTATAGAAGCCTGCAGTATTAAATCTTATTTCTGGATTTTCAGAACAACTATCTGTCCCATTAATATAGGTAACCGCAGGTGTCACTTTCCACAAAAAACGGGTAGGAAAGTCACACGACTCATTGTATAAAATTGTACTATTTGTACCACAAGAGATTACCACATTAGTCTCTGCAGCAGAAAATTTAGGCTTTGGTTTCCTTGAAGCACTAGGGTACAAGTAAGACTTCCATGTTCCTCTCCCATAGGTACTTGCCGTAATATGACTACATTCTGGAAAAGCTGGATCGTAATAAATATCTAAATCTGTTATTTCAGATGTTTTAGGTAGGTTCTTATTAAACAAAACCCAATTTGTCATGGTAGAATCTTTAAAGTAAACTCCTACACTCATTCCAACATATATAGCTTCCATACCTGCACTGGAATCATATTTTATACAATGAATTACACTATTGGGTAAGTTTCCTGAAATGTCAGTCCATGATGTCCCACCATTTGTACTTTTATAAATATTATTACTTTGAGCGATATAAACTGTATTTGCATTCCCTGGGTCAGTTTCAATCCATCTTGGATAAGTACCTGTTGGCCTTGCACATTGTGTCCAAGTTGGTGTTCCTGCATTGACATTGGTACTTTTATACATGTATCCATCTTTTTTAGAAACATACATAGTATTAGGCGCTGAAATACAATTCTCTAGATAATGTATATCTGCAGAGTTTGAAAAAGCAGATACCTTAGTCCACGCGACAGAAGCCGTTGCTGCTTGAACATTAGTAGATCTCCAAACATTGTCGTATCCTATAAACATAGTACTAGGTGTTCCTTCCTTCAAAATAAAAGAAGTAACCCAGGCACCCTGCTCGTTGATTCCTTTGATACCATTCTTTGCAATTTGACCTGAGAAAAATCCGTTTGTGTATCGTCGAACATCTCCATAATACAAATCACTATAAGCCCATTTGGTGTCAGTAGGGTCAATTTGGCAATCCATTCCATCTCCTCCCATCACAGTATACCAATCTTTATTGCCCCGCATCATACCAGTCCCATTGTCTTGGTAACCACTTATAACCCAATCTTTATTTGTTCTAGCTTGAGCAGTACGGTAAATTTGAGCCACCCTCAAATCACTAGTTAATTCTTCGTAAGTAGTTCCATTATTACTTGTTTTATGGATACCTCCATCGTTCCCAGTATATAAATCATTAGTAATTGGATGAAACTCCATAACGTGGTGATCCGCATGCACCGCAGGCACTCCTCCGCTACCTACCCAATGTGCATTGATTACCCATGTTTTACCAGTATCTGTAGACCGGAAAACATTTACACCACACACATATACCTCATTGGGGTTCTTAGGGTTTGCTGCTATATCTAAATCATACCAAGCCTGTCCAGCAGTAGTACTGGTAAATGGTGCTGTATAATCCATAACATTAGGTGTTGTCGATTGAGTTTTAAAATTTGTTCCTGAGTTATACGAAACATACATTCCTTTAAAGGTCCTCTGATTTGTTATTAGAAAATAAACAAGATTTGGTAAAGCCTTAGATACTGCAATCGTACCCCTATAACCATTAGATGGCAAACCACTTGTAATTCTAGTCCAAGAAACACCATTATTAGTACTTTTATAAAAGTAAGCTAAATTATTACCATACCTTGCCGCATATACAATATTTGAATTAGTAGGGTGAAAAACAATGTCTTTAAAGTTGCCTCCACTAAATGTTTGTGTCCAAGATCCACCAGAATTTGTACTTCTGTATATTCCTCCATTTACCGCAGCTATAACTCTGGTATTAGTTGAAGGGTCTATAATCACTTTACTTACTGTCCTATTACCCATACCAGTATTAGAAGCAACCCATGTTACACCTCCATTGGTGCTTTTATAAACCCCTAAACCAGCAGCATCTCCACCATCCCTATCACCAGTTCCAATATAAAGAATACTTGCATTCGAAGGATTCACAGCTATATCTGACACACCTAATGTGGGTAAACCATCTGTATTCGTTGTCCAATTCTTACCTCCATTTATCGTTTTCCAAACTCCACCTTGCGGAGAACCAACCCAGAATGTATTGCTATCTGTAGGATGAAATCCAATCCCATTAACTCTACCATTTCCATTAGGCTGACCTGGTTGGTTAGTGGGTAAACCATAAGGTCCTAATTCCTTCCAATCTCCTGAAGTGTTGCAAGTAGCTCCACTTCCTCCAACTCCTCCTCTTTGGTATTGGTTATTACCAACACCATAAAGATTTACAAACTTATTGTACTCGTCAATTGCAATTTGAGGATCTGGAATTAATCCAAATGCATTTACTTTACCCTCCATAGAGGTAAACCAGCGCATAAAAGGCTTATAGCCACAGCCTTTTTCTATTGTTCTATTTTTCCAATAAACATCAAATGCTCTTTTGGTTTTATGAATACTAATAGAATGATCCTGCATCATATCCAACCAATATGGAACAGTCGCTGTGTCTTTTAAATTCGTTTGTGCCTTTACATTTGAGGAAAAAAGAAAAGCAATAAAGAGAAAAATTAGAATTTTGTAGTCTTTAGTCATAATCTGAGGTGATAATAGCAAAAATACAAAAAACGCAAGAAAACTACTAGTTCATTAAAACTACTTTTGTCATTAAAATCTCATTGTCCGTTTTACAATGCACAACATATGTCCCTTGAGCCATCTCGCTAAGACTTAATTTATACCTTGATCTATTGCCAATATCCCTACTACTTAAAACTTTTAATAGCTCTCCATGCAAATTGTAAACGCTAATTTCTTGAATTACTGAATTTCCAACTTGAACATTTAATTCTCCTGATGTAGGATTAGGGAAAAACGCAAAGTCATTCCCTACTTTAAACTTAATATTGGCCCTAGCCAACAACCATACATCTGGATCAAAAATCACATTTTCTACTTTAAAGGGAATCGAAATTTGCTCGTAATAATTGGGTTCAAAAACCTCAAAAACAAGCAAAGTATCTCTTCCATCTCCTTGAAATAATAATGGCACTGGATTCTCAAAAAAATCAACTGAAAAATGACTGGTTTCTTGATTGAAACTCACATCCACTTTGTCCTTCTCTTGCCCCCATGAAATGGTATAAATTGGATATCCCTCTCCATAAAACCAATCGTCAAAAAAGTAAGTAAAATCCTTACCACTAAGATTCTCAAAAATTGCCTTAAGCTCGTTCGTTTCTCCAAAGGCATAAGCATGCTTGGGTGATTCTAAAAACTCCCTTACTCCCTTAAAAAAAATAGAGTCACCCATATTCCACCTCAACATATGAATCATTAAAGATGCTTTTTGATAAGTCAACCTTTGATCAAACAAGCTCCTTACCTCTAGCGTATCGGAAGGAAAAATCGCACCACCAGCTTCACTCGTGACATATTCTAATTGTTCTGTTAACCTACCCCTCCATTCCTCTTTCGTACCTAGGTATTCATATACCATTGCATTCAGGTAAGTGGCAAAACCTTCATTGATCCATAAACTTTCCCAGCTACCGCAGGTAACCTTATCTCCGAACCATTGATGGGCCAATTCATGGGCAATTAGGTCGTAATCAAAGTTTCCCATAAAGCTCATGGTTTGATGTTCCATACCACCTCCTACAGCAAATTGGGCATGCCCATACTTCTCTTTACTAAAAGGATAAGTCCCGAAAAGGCTATCGAATAAATTTAACATTGGGGCAACCAATGGTATTTTCGTTTGAGTATCCTTTAAGCTCTGAGGCCAGAGGTAATTCTGAACAAAAACACTGTCCTTACCCTCCTTCACTTTAGCATAAAAGGAGAATTCTTTAAAATTTGTAACAGCCACAGCTACTAGATAGGTAACTATTGGATACCTGTGTTTCCAATGATAAACCACCGTAGAATCGTTAATCAAATTTTCTCCAACTAACAATCCATTGGATGCTGCCTTATATGCTGTATCTGTTTCAACATAAACATCTAAAGAATCAATCTTATCTTCAAGACCTTGTTTGCATGGCCACCAATACATGGCACCGTAGGGCTCAGACAAAGTATGAATACTTGGACCAGTTAAGTGCTGTACTCTAGAAAAATAATTCTCATCGTTTGCCGGTTTCCCTTGGTAAAAAATATGTACTGAATCTATTTTTAACTTGGGAATGGTAGAATTGAAAAATATTGTTAGTTTATTCCCTTTATGTACACTTTGAATCTTTGAACCTCCATAATATACAGAGTCAACAATTAAATCTTTATGTAAATCAAAACCGATAGAATCATGGTCTGTTTCAGTTTTAAAAATGGCTTTCACATTTCCCTTAATGTACTTTACTTTGGGATCTAACTGTAGATAAAGAATGTTATGAAGTATGTCATAATCACTGATATCAACTGACCTCCTGGTATTTCTCAATTGCTCGTATCCATGCATTTCCTGCTTAAACAACTCCCGAAAAACAGAAGTGTCCTGAGCATTGGCTAGGCCAACAATAAAAAAAGAAAGAAGCAATACTATGTGTCTCATTAAAGGTCTAAAGATACATTTTTACTGCAACACATGAATGTAAAATTTTAGAACTGTTGACCTATAAAGAAATGTAATTGTCCTGGTTTGTCTGACTGCGGAACTTTCTTCCAATCAAAACCATAAGCATAATCCAAACCAATTAAACCAAACATAGGAAGAAATAACCTTACTCCTACTCCCGCTGCTCTTCTAGTTACAAAGGGATTAAAATCCTTAAAATCCAACCAAGTATTTCCTGCTTCAAGGAAAGTATGCAAATATACCGTGGATTGAGGGTTGGTAGTAATTGCATATCTAAGCTCCATAGTGAACAAGTCCATTATAGTAGTTCCATCTTGCGAAACAGCATTAGAAATTGACTCGTCTGGATAACCTCTTTGAGACACAAATTCAGTTCCTACCAAGTTAGCACCAAGTCCTGATCCACCAATGTTATACCTTTCAAAAGGAGAATAGCCAATGTCCTTGTTGTAATATCCTAGCATCCCAACTCTTAATTTTGTAGCAAGAACTAACTTCTTATCACTTTCCTTTTTAGACGACCTTGAAAGGCTTGTGTAAAATGCGGAATTGAAACTCCACTTGTGGTATTCTATCAATCTAAACTTTTCCTCAGGAGTAGAAAGCGCATAATCCGTATTGTTAAATGCTGAATAAGGAGGAGTGAATTGTAAGGAAAGTCCTACGTCAGAACCTCCAGTTGGGAATATAAAACTCCCTCTTGTTTCCTTTCTTGATAAAGCTAAGGTAAAATTCAAATTATGTGATAAACCATCTGAAAGAATATTCCCACCTAAACTAGCGAAGTTAAAATTCTCACTTCTAATTTTTTGATAACCTATTCCATATTGCAACACGAAATAATCATCTGGCCATTTCAGTCTTTTCCCTAATCCTACTGAAGCTCCAAATGTTTTTCTTGCTCCATATCTACTATCTGTTTTTGCAGCCCCTGTTGTATTTACAGTATGGTATATACCTAAAGAAAAAGAATTGGGCTTCTTCCCTCCTAACCAAGGCTCGGTAAAGGATGCATTATAAGATTGGAAAAATGTTCCATTACTTTGGGCTCTCAAGGAAAGCCTTTGACCATCACCAGAAGGTAATGGATTCCATGAACCCTTTCCTCCTTTAAATAACTTTCTTGCAGAGAAGTTGTTTAAACTTAAACCCAAAGTTCCTACAAACCTTGTATATCCGCCAAAGCCACCAGATAGCTCAATTTGATCGTTTGCTCTTTCTGTAACCACATATTCAATATCTACCGTACCATCTACTGGATTAGGCTTAGGGTTTACGTTTAAACTTTCGGGATCAAACATACCCATTTGCGAAAGTTCACGCATCGTTCTTTGAATATCTGCTCTACTAAAAATTTCACCTGGTCTAGTTTTTAATTCTCTTAAGATAACATGGTCACTTGTCTTAGTATTTCCAATAACACTTACTTGTCCAATTGTAGCTTGCTCTCCTTCATAAATTCTTATTTCTAAATCAATCGTGTCTCCATTTGCCTTTGTCTCAATTGGAGTAACATTAAAAAACAAATAACCATTGTTCATATAAACTCCCGTTATATCAGCACCTGAAGGATCTACAAAAATTCTTTGCTCTAGCAATGCTTGATCGTATACATCTCCTCTTTCAATCTTTAGAATCGTATCTTTTAATAAGGAGGTTCTATACTTCGTATTTCCCGTAAAGTTAATATCACCAAAATAATATTTACTTCCTTCAGAAACCTTCATTTTAATGACAATTCTCTTAGGTGAAAGCTGGATTATAGAGTCACTTATCAATTGTGCATCCCTATACCCTTCAGAATTGTATTTTCTTACAATTGCACTTTTGTCATTTTCGTATTCCTCTTTCCTAAATTTTGCAGATTTCAGAAAGGTCCCTTTTCTTTTGGTTTTTGCTAACTGCTTGCGTAATACTTTATCTTCAATAGCACTATTACCTTCAAAAACAACATCCTTAATCTTTACTTTTTTCCCTTTAGTAACTTCAATTTTAACATTTTTAAAGTTTTCCAAATTTTTCTCCGTTGGCCCCGTGTATACTTTTACAACAGCCGCATAAAAACCTTTATCTCTAAAATAAGCTAGTGCATCCTGTCTTGTTCTTTCTAATAAACTTTCTGTAATTATTTTATTCTTGCCAAGACTTAGTTCTTCCTTTAAGGATTTCGTTTCACTTTTCCCTAATCCCTTTATGGAGTATCTATAGATCCTATCTCTTTCTTTTACCTTAACCTTCAGCCAAATGTTTTCACCCTCTATTTTTGATGCAACAATTTTAACATCAGAAAAGAACTCCTTTTTCCATAAATTATCAATTGCTTTTTGTATTTCCCTCCCTGGTATTGGGATTGTCTTCCCAACTGTCAGGTTTGTAAATATCACAATTAAATTAGAATGGATCACTTCATTCCCCTCCACCGTAATGTCC
>Ga0206131_10003267_pt1 | contig 18852 bp, 16 predicted proteins | sample Helgoland_Spring_FD_148636 | JGI IMG/M metagenome (GOLD analysis project Ga0206131, IMG submission 148636) | Pelagic subsurface seawater microbial communities from Kabeltonne, Helgoland, North Sea - Helgoland_Spring_Bloom_20160517_1 | ecosystem: Environmental > Aquatic > Marine > Epipelagic ...
TCAAAGGAGCATTTAATGTAATTCAATCATGCTTAGATTTTAAAGTTAAAAAAATTTTTCATCCAACAAAACCTATTTTTAAAAATTATTGGGAGAATACTTATACTATTTCAAAAATTACTGCTGAAAATTTTGTGAGAATGTTTCGTGAAGTGTACGAAATGGATGTGACAGTTTTAAGATGGATGAATGCTTCAGGACCAAGACAGCATATTTATCCAGTAAGGAAATTTATACCCATGATAATTACACAATCTTTGCTTGGTGAAAATATTGAAATTTATGGAACTGGCAACCAAACTGTTGATGTAATTGATGTGCGAGATATAGCAAATATTGCTATAAACAGCACAAGGAAAGGTATTGGTAAAGATTTAAGTAAAATTTATGATGTGGGTTCTGGTCATGCAATAAGTTGCAATGATGTTGCCGAATATGTTTTGAAGAAAACAAACTCTAAGTCTAAAATAAATCATCTTCCTATGCGAGTTGGAGAAGCTTTGGATACTAAAATTGCAGCAAAAACTCACAACGAACTATTAAAAAAAATTGACTACCAGCTTCAATATTCATTTGAGGATACTATGGATGCTTGTATAGATTATATGAAAAACCTTGATATAAATTATCTAAAAAAAGCATATAATTTTTTTAAATAGTGTTTAAGAAAAAAATTACAATTATAATTTGTTCTTATAATAACTCACGATATTTAAAAAGATGTCTTAATAGTGTTTTTAATCAATCTGTATCGATTAATAAATTTAATGTTATATTAATTGATGATAACTCAAATGATAGATCTCTTGATATTGCAAACAATTTTAAAAATAAAAATAATTTAAAAATTTTAAAAAATCATAAAAACATAGGACTAGTAAAAAGCTGTAATAGAGCAATTAAACATTCAAAAACAGAATTTATTGTTAGGGTTGACTCAGATGACTATATTTCTAAAAATTTTATAAAGGTTTTCTTAAAGTATATAGAAAAAGATTACGACTTAATTTTTTCTAATTACAAAATTATTAAAAATAAAAAAATTATAAAAGTAAATATAAATAAATTTAGCCTAAAAAATTTAATTTCCTGTTCTGTGGCACTTAAAATAGAAATAATTAACAAAATTGGAGGATATAGAAATTTTTTATGGGAAGAGTATGATCTTTATTTAAGATATTTAAAAAAAACAAAAAAAATTTTTAGAATAAAAGAACATGTTTACTTTTATAGATTTCATAAAAATAATATGACTAAATTATCATCATGGAAAAAAGAGGCTTGGAAACAATTATATAAAAAGTATTCAAAAAGTGACATTCTATATTTAGAAAAGCAGATAAAATTATCAAAAAATTAATTAATTATCAGTAATTACACTAATTATTTTCTGAAATTTTTTTATTTTTAATAATTTAAATAATAACTATAGTTTTAAAATAATTTTAATATATTTTTTTAACTGATAATTTTGAAAAATCTTTAATGGGTTGTAATTTTTATCTTGAATATTTTTTTTATATTTCAATGAAAAATTTGATATTTTTATTTGCTTTAAAATTATTATAAAGCTATAGAAATATAATGAAATCTTATCAATAAATGTTTTGTTTTTTTGTATTAAATTATTTTTAATTTCATCTCCAATAACTATGTAAGCCATTTTTTTTCTGGGAAAATTAAATGTTGGCAGTGAAGTTTCTATAATTTTATTTTCTGTATATTGTGTAAAATATTGATCTTCTTTTATTTCATTTGAATTAATTATTTCATATAATTGATCAAAATTCTCAGGTTGAAAAGGGAAGTTTGAATATACTGGTTTCAAATAGTCATTTAACATATCAGTTATATTATCGGGCATAAATTTTCTTAAACTGTAGCTTGGAATATGAGAAAAATAGGAGTCATAAAGAAGTGTACTTCCAAACGATAAAATAATTTTCTGATTTGAAATCCATTCATTTAAAATTAAATTTCTATCTACTGAAAGATTTTTTGTGACCTTTTCATAATATTTGCTATTTTTAATATTTTCCATTGGGTGGGGTCTTATAGAAAAATTGATATTTTTATTATCATTAATAATCTTATTAATTATTATAAATTGATACATTTCATACCATAAGAAAAAAAGGTCATGTTTTTGATTATTAATATCAATTTGATTTTTTTTATGGCCATCTTTTATCAAATTTGATTTATAACTACTAATCTCGTGTATAGCTTGTTGTACATTTTGAAATCGAGTACCAAACATAAAAGATTTAAAAGATGTAGCTATTCCTATTGTTTTTTTATTTTTTTTAAATATTGAGTTAATATCTTTAAACCATAAATCTGAACTTGGGGTTCCCGTAATGATTATTTGACTTTCATTAAATAAGTTATGTTTTAAAAGTATATCTTTATAAAATGCACCGGCAACAAAGACTTTGTTAATATTTAATTTTAATTTTTGGCTGTGGTTTTCATCTAAAGTATTTCTTTTTAAATAAGTTTTTAAAAATGATAATATTCCATTTTCATTTCCACCTGAATGCTCAACAGGAATAAAAAAAATTTGAAATTTATATTTTTCTTTGAACTCAAAAATATCATGAAAGTCAGTTTGTACTCTTGGTACTACCACTGCCTGAGGTCTTAATAGTTGAATTGCTGTCCTAAAAATACTTTTTGACACAACTCTGACAATTAAATTTTTTTTTAAATATTCAGATAACAATTCTGTAAAAAATTGTTCTCTATATCTATTATCATTTACTATTAAAATATCTATCATGTTTAATTAATTAATTTAATTAGTACAAATAATTTTACATCAAAAGTCTTAACATTTTTATTGTTTAAATCATATTTCTTATAATCTATCAATTGGATGTTTATTTATTTGTAACACAGATAATCTGGGTATATATATTTTAAAAATGAAATCTACATACCGGTCAAAAATACCTTCTTTAAAAAATCAAAAATTTATTGAAAATTTTTTTATTAATAAAAATCTAAAATTACTTGTTGAATTATCTAAAAAAAAAAAACCTTCCGTAAATCAAATGACATCGGACGAACCATATTTTCCTGAGTTAGATGATTTATATCATTTATATCAATATGTTTTAATTAACAAAAGAGTTACAATATTTGAGTTTGGTTCTGGATGGTCAACTTTAATATTTAGTTTGGCGCTGAAAGAACTTAGGGATAATTTTTCTAAAGAAGTTAAGCTTTTAAGAAGAAACAATCCATTTGAATTATTTGTTATAGAAAATGATAAAAAATATCTAAACATAACAAAAAGTAGAATTAAAAGATTTAACAAATATCTAAATATTAAGAACCCGATAAAAATAAATTATTCTTTTTCCGATGTTGAGATGACACTTTTGAATAATAAAATTTGTACTCAATATAAAAAATTACCATTATGCAATCCTGATTTTATTTACTTAGATGGACCAGACCAATTTAAAGTTAAAAAGGATGTTAATGGGATTAGCACACGACACAAAGATATGATGCCAATGGTGTGTGATATTTTAAAATTTGAGTATTTTTATACTCCAGGAACTATAATAGTTTGTGATGGAAGAGCAGCAAATGCTAAATTTCTAAAAGATAATTTCAAAAGAAACTGGAAATATTTGAATAATATAAAAACTGATCAACATATTTTCTGGTTGAACGATCCAGTGTTAGGAAAATATAATAAATTACAATTAGAATTTTATAATAAAAAATAAATTAAGATTTTTTGAATATTAGATAATTTTATGAAGAACCCAATTATTGGTGAATTAAAAAAATTGAAACTTATTTCAAAATTTAATTTGACTATTTTAAGTAATAAAACAAGAGATAAAAAAATAAAAGTTGTTAAAGATTTAAAATCTAAAATAATTTTTTTGGAAAAATATATAACCACTAATGATTACTACTCCTCTTTAAAATATAGAGATGGTAGAAAGGTCTTAAAAAAATCAAAAAAAACAATATTGAATGTAAAAACGACTTCTGGAAATATCAAAACAACAGTCATAGAAGATGGACGCAGAAGAGCAACTCAATTTAAAAAAATTTTAAATAAAAAAGATATACTTGATTTTGGTTGTGGCTGGGGTGAATTTTTAAAAAATATAAAAAATTATAAATCTTTAAGTGGTATTGAATTAAGAAAAGAATGTATTAATCATATAAAACTAAATATTAAAAAAATAAGTATTACAGATGATATCAACTATTATAAAAAAAAATTTGATATTATAACTATGTTTCATGTTTTAGAACACATACCTTACCAGGTGAATATTTTAAAAATATTAAAATCAAAATTAAAAAAAGGAGGAAAAATTGTAATTGAGGTCCCCCATGCTGAAGATTTTTTAATTTTACAAAATGAGTTGAAAAAGTTTAGAGATTTTACCTTTTGGAGTGAACATTTAATTCTTCATACTTGCAAATCTCTTAAAACAGTTCTTATTAAAGCTGGCTTTAAAAAAATTAATATTCAGTTTTATCAAAGACATAATTTTTCAAATCATTTAGGTTGGTTTTTAAAAAGAAAGCCAGATGGTCACAATATTTATAAAAAGATAGTAAATAAAAAATTAAATCAGTCTTATTGTGAAAATTTAAAAGAATTAGGTCAAACAGATACCTTAATTGCTGTTGCAGAATAGATTAACACCAAATAAGTAAATATTTTTAAATATATTTTTTTTATAATTATTTGTTATATTAAATTAAATTTTACAAAAATGCTTAATAAATTAAGACTTAAATTTTTTAATCGAAGAATAATTCAATTACATTATTTTAATATTTATCACAAATTATTTTTCAAAAAAAAACCAAAAAAACTTTTTGACGATGGTTACATTTTATTAAATGAAAAATTTCCACTTAGAGAACTAGATTTTTTAAATAGATATCTTAGTTACGATAATTATGATTTTGTTGCTGATGGTAAAAAAATAGACTTAGTGGATCTAAAAAAAATATATGTTATTCTGAACAATATTGGTGTCATATCAATCGTGAAAAGGTATTTGGGAAATAGAATTTATTGTTACGATAATAGTATTAAAACCCTGGGAAATTTAAAATCTTACAATAGTTCTTGGCAACCACACCACGATTCTAAAGGAAGAAGAATAAAAATTTATATATGGTTGAACCAAAAAAATTTAAATACACATCCACTATATTATTTGAAAAAAACCCATAAAAAGATTTTAAACTGGGCAAAATATGAGGAAACGAGATTTCCTCAAATTGATTTAGATAAATTTGATAAAATTTATGGAGAAAAAGGAAGTATTATAATTTTTGATACTCACGGAATTCATTCTCACTTTAAAGATAGCACGATACCCAGATCGGTAATTGAATTAACATTTGAGTCATATGGTATTTTTAACAGATTGAATAATAAAAATATTAACGAAGAAACATCTAGACTCAATTTAATTGAGCTCAATACATTAATTTAAATTTTTTTTATATACTTATTTTCTTTTCTCCATTCCATCTAAGATTTTTGCATCTATTTTTAAAAATAGCTAAAAATTTATAGTCATAAAACCTTAAGTTTATGAAATCTAGTATTTGTTCAAGTGTTGAAAATTTAAATCCTAATTTTGTTTTACTCAAGACACGAGTATTATGATCGAATTCTTTGTTTTCATCTTCCATAACAGGACAAATCACTATTCCTCTTTTGAGACATTCCTCTACTGTTCCCAGCCCAGGTTTAATTATCGCAAAAGAAATCTTCGAGTACATTTTTTCTGAGAAATCAGCTTTATAAACATTAAATTTTTTCAAATTCAAGGCATACAATTTTGGATCTAAATAAATCTTCTTTTTTTTTAATAAATTTTTTTTTAATAATTTTGTTAATTTTATTTTAAAACTTGGTAGTAATCTGCTTTTTGCAGATCCAACTGAAATTAAAATACTATCAGTTTTTTTATTTGGTTTAAATTTTTCAAAAAAACCTATTTTTTTTATGTTTATGTTTGATTTAATGTTTGAAAATAGATAATTAGAGAATACTCGAATTTTTTTTTTTTTTAAATTTTTAATATTTTTAATATTTTTATTAAAAATTTCTTCCCAAAAAAAATTGGCAATAACTATATTTTTTTTCTTATCAAAAATAACTTCTTTATTAATCTCATTATCAGATATGATTTTTGTAAATTTGTTCAAATCTAGTTTTCCATTTATTTTTTTTTTATAACTTAAAAAAAATATTTTCTTAATTTTTCTATTAAGCCTAAATTTATTTTTTTTTTTACTGTCTAAAAAAAAAGAAATTTTATTTAAAGGAGAATTAATTTTATTTGCTAATATTGAAAGTCTTCGAATATGTCCTAAACCATTATTACATGGTAAAAACAAAATTGAATTCATATTTTTAAATATTGCCAATTAAGATTTTTGATATAGTTAACACTAAGTTTATTCCATGTATCAAAAATATATTTTTTGTTATTAGATTTATTTTCTTTAAGTTGACTTTCTATTATCTGGTAAAAATTTGGGTGATCATTAACAATGATTATCATATCATAAATGTTAACATTAATTTTTTTTCCTAAAATTTTAATATCTCTATTTTTTATAATTTTTTTTAGCTTACTACCTAATGGATCGTACCCATGAAATTGAATGTTCTTTCTGTTCATTTTTTTTATAATTTCTAATGAAGTTGAATTTCTAATATCTATTGTTTCAGGTAATCCTTTAAAAGAAATCCCCATAATTAAAACTTTTTTTGTTTGTTTTATATTTTTGAGTATTTTTGTAAACTTATCAGCAAAAAAAGTTGTGACTGATTTATTGATATCATTAGTAATTGTACCAAGTTTATAATTTGAATTTTTTTGTAAGTTTTCACTAAATAATATTGGATCTTTTGGTAAACAAAATCCTCCAATACCTAAGCCTGGTTTTGCAATACTATTTCTATTATATCCAAAATTAGCCTTTTCAATTAGATTTGATCCACTCAGACCATGCAAGTTTGCAATTCGAGATATCTCATTTGAAAACGTAAAATTTAATGCTCTATATGAATTTGTAGTTAATTTAACAATCTCCCCTTCCTCTAAGCTATCTAACTTTATAACATTTCGAAATAATTCTTTAGAATAATCATATGCCACTTCAAGACATTTTTCTGAAGATCCAGATATTAAACAAGGAATATTTTCTAGTTCTTCTAAAGCGTTACCTTCGACAAGTCTTTCAGGCATATAAGCAAAATAAAAATCAACACCATTTTTTAATTTCGAGAACTTTAATATACATTTTAGAAATACCTGTCTAGACACTCCAACAGAAACTGTTCCTCTTAGAATAATGAGATCACCCTTTTTAATAATTTTAGATAAATCTTTGGCAATTTTTTTTAAATTAATATTATTAACTTTATTTTTATCAAAGCTACTTCCTATGCAAATGATATAAACTTCAGAATTAATCTTATTAATAAGATTTGTTATATTTAAATTTTTGTCTTTTATCTTTTTTTTAAATATTGAGTCTAAATTTTTTTCATGAAAATTTAGTTCATATTTTTTTAAATTATCAATTTTTTTTTTGTCATTATCGTACCCAACAACATACTTAAACCTTTTCAAAGCATGTATTGCCAAAGGAATACCTATGTGACCCATACCTATAATACAAGTTTTTTTAAATTTATAATTTTTTATTAAATCTTCATATTTGATTATTTGTAAAAATTTTTTATTCTTATCTACAACAAATATGTCATCAAACTTTTTGCCTTTGCTTTTTTTTACTAGTTTTGAAAATAAATTATTATCTAATTCATAATCTTTAATTAATATTGGATTATAGTTTAGATATTTATCAATTTTATCATTAAAGTTTCTATTTTTATAAATTATTCTTCTTAAATCACCTCTTGTAATTACACCAATAATTTGGTTTTTTTTATTTAACTTTATTGCTAAAGATATTTTTTTCTTTAATATCGACTTTTCAAAATCAGTGATAAATTTTCCTAAAGACAAATTTTGAGTAATTTCAAAAAAAAATTTATTCATTAAGAAAGGCTAACCTCATCCCAGTTGTAAACTATCCTTTTGTTTTTTAAAACTGAACCAAACCTACCTTTATAATAATGTCTATTTAAAAGTTCTTCGTGAGATAAATCTAAATCTAATTTTTTATCCTTTAAATGTTTGATGTCAAAATTATACATATCTTTTAAGTATATTTTTTGTTCATTTTTTTTTAATTTTGAAAATTTTTTTATTTCAAGTATATCTTCAGGTAATATAGATACTTTACCATCTTTGGACATATCTTTAGGTAAAATTGTAATATGCCTCTCTATTAATTGAGCTCCAAAATAAATTGATAATTTTGAAGCTAAGTTCTTTTTTTTATTAAAAGATTCTGAGTGATCAGAAAATCCCACAGGAACGTTGAATTTTTTTTTGAGATAATCTATTTTTTTTAGATTAATTTTGTTTATTGGAGTAGGATAAATAGTAACACAATGTAACAAAGAAAAATTTTTTTTTGATTTCATTAAAATTTCACAACTTTTACTTATTTCGTCTAGGTATGTTGCGCCAGTAGACATTACAATATTATCAAATTTATTTGACATTTCTCTAATCATCTCAAATGATGAGCAGTCATAACTTGCTACTTTAATATCTTTGTAACCCATATTATATAATGTATTAATATTATCTCTGCTAAAACATGTGATCATTGGCTTTACACCTAATTTTTCACACTTAGTTACAAATTTTTCATAAACTTTATTTTTTAGTTCAATATTTTTTAGTCTATTAAATTCTGATTTATAGGGTCTTTTTATTGATAAAACTTTATTACCCTTTACAAAACCAGTTTCAAAGATCGGTCTGAAAGCCAAACTTTTAGAAAAAATATATTGTAATTTCACATAATCTGCACCACTTCTAACGCATCTATCTAACATTTCATCCAAATTCTTTTCTCTGCCATTATGATTTTGACACAATTCGGCAATGTATTTAATTTTTTTCATAATATCTCAAAAAATTTTTAAAAATTTCTTTATCTGTTTTATAAATAGACTCTTCAGTAAGACCTGCCAAATGACTTGTTATTAGTAAGTTGCTGTTTTTATTCATCTTTAAATAATAATTTTTTTTAACAAATTGTTCGTCCTGAATAACATCAGTAGAATAAAATAAATACTTTTTTTTTGCTAAATTAATAACATATTCTTCATCAATTATTTCTCCTCTTGAAGTATTTATTAATATTGTACCTTTTTTAATCAAATCTATTCTTTTTTTATTTAAAAATTTGAAATTTTTATCAGTTGATGGAATACAAATTACTATTAAATCAGAATTTTTTAATAAAAAATTAATTGAGGTTTTTTTAAATTTTTTATTATTAATTTTTTTTATAAAATTGTCATAAAAAATAACTTTTGCTTCAAGATTAGAGCAAAAATTGGCTACATTGTTGCCAATTCTTCCAAGTCCAATTACACCAACTAACTTTCCATTTAGTTCTGTGCCTATTGCATTTTTTTGATTTATATTTTTAATTTTTCTTAATGTTGCTAAAATTAAATAAAAAGTAAACTCAGATGATGCTTTAATTTTTTTTAAAAAATTTTTGTTATTTAAATGAAAAATCTTTATTTTAGAGTTATTAATAATTTTTTTATCTATATGATTTAATCCAGTTGTAGGGCTTAATATATATTTTATTTTGCTATCTTTTTTTAATTTCAAAAAGTGCGAAAATCTAAGCAAAATTATATCATAATTGTTTGATATTTTATTAAATTTAGATTGACTTAAGTTTTCATAAAACTCACATTTAAAATACTTTTTATATTTTTGAATTATTGATTTATCAAAAATATTAATTTTAGGACAAATTAATTTTAACATTCTATTTTATATTTTAAAAATTCAAGATCATTTTTATTATCGATGTTTATTGTTTCATTGCCAAATAACTCTATTCCAGAGCATTTATTTCCTACTAATGAATTATTTTTCAAAAAAGATTTTACTGATATTAAATATATTGATCCTGATCTTATATAAATTTTTGGTAACTTTTGACGTGGTATCATATTTTCTTTTTTAAAATTCATAAGATTTCTTAATAGTCCTTTTTTTTTAATTTTCATTCTATATGGATGATTTGCAGCAACATCAGAAATTGATATTACTGAATCAATATTTTTGTTTTTTATTAATTTGAATGATTTTAAAATCTTTTTATAGTCTCTAATCGGACATGTAGGTTGTAACAATAAAATATATTTATATTTTTTATCTAAGGCATTTTCAGTTTTTTTTAGCTCATATTTTACGACATCTTTTGTCATAGATTTAGAGTCCGACAGCCATTTTGGTCGAAAACCATTAAAAATTAAATCTTTTTTAAAGTTACATTTTGAATAAATTTTTTTTGAGTCAGTGCTTATAACAATATCACAATATTTTTTAAGCTTTATGGATGTCTCAATAGTATAATTAATTAATTCTTTATTTTTAATTTTAACTATATTTTTATTTTTAATACCTTTTGATCCACCTCGGGCTGGAATAATGCACAATATCTCTTTTTTTTTTATCATTTTAAAAAAATGTTTTTAACCACAAATCATAATTATAAATTTGCCATAATTTAAATGAATTGTTTCTTCTTTTATCATAAAAAAAATTAAAATATTCTTTAACCTTATCTCTATCTAAAACATGATCAAATACTGGACTATCATTACAAATCTCATATAATTTTTTTTTAAATTTATTACTATAAAACCATTGTGTTTGTGGACTATTTATATGTCTTTTTTTTCTCTTATAATTAAATAACTTTCTCAAAACTATCTTATTTTCTTTATTATTTATTTGTAAACTCTTGCTTAACCTAAAAGATAATTCAATAAGTTTATGATCTAAAAAAGGATATCTAAGTTCTACAGATTGATTCATACTGAATCTATCAGAAAACCTAAAATTTCTTGGTAATTTTGAAAAAGTTATATCTAGATATTTTGCATAATTATGAATATTTTTATCATACTTTCTCTCAAATATTTTTTCTTTATAAGTATTAAAATTTTTTTTAAACAAACTTGAGTTGTAGGGAAATGAGCCATCTATAGCTTGATTGATATAGTTTGAATCAATTTTTTTTAAATTCAAATATTTTTGATATCCACCAAAAATTTCATCTGCGCCATCTGCAGACAATACAACATTATGTTTTAATTTTTTTGCTTTATTTAATAAATAACCTTGAAATAATACATTTGGACCTCCCCAAGGCATTTCTTGCTCTATTTGAGTTTTTTCAGCAAATTTAAAAAATTCATCTAAGTCAAACCTATGAATAGTACTTTTTATATTATGTTTTGTTAAGTCATTTATTTCATCTTTTATATTTAACGCTTTAAATCCAAATGTTAATAAAAGTGAAATATTCTTACTATCTCTATTTATTAAATCTAAAATAAAATTAGAATCTAGTCCTGATGAATAAAGTAAACCAATTTTTCTATCAGACCTTACATAATAATTTTTAATTCTTTCAAATTCATTTGCAAACACTTCTTTTGCTGTTTTTATTGAATATATCTTATTTTTTGGGTTTATTTTGCTTTTCAGATTCCAATAATTTACTTTATTTTTAAGTCTATAATTTTTAAACACATAATAATTTCCTGGCAAAAATTGCTTTACTTCTTCAAAAAATGTATTTTCATAATTTTCATAAGTTGAATTTTGAAAATAATTATAAACTGTTTTAAGATCTTGATTATATTTTTCTATTTTAAGCAAAGGTTTAATTTCAGAAGAAAAATAATAATTTTTTTTTATTGTCCTATAATAAAGTGGTTTAATACCCAATCGATCTCTAGCAACAATTATTTCTTTTAGCTTTAAATCGTATATTATTATCGAAAACATCCCATTAAACTCATTAAAGCATTTTTTTCCCCAATATTTATAGGCTGCAGAAATTACCTCGGTGTCAGATTTGGTTTTAAAATTATAAAAATTTTTTAATTTTAATTTAATCTCTAAATAATTATAAATCATACCGTTAAACAAAACTATAGAATTACCATCTCTAAATGGTTGATTAGAAGCTTTGCTATTATCAATTATACTTAAACGAGTATGACCAAACATTAAATTATTATTTATTTTTAGATATCCTTGGCTATCTGGACCTCGATGTATAAGAAAATTTGTTAATTTTTTAAGACGTAAAAAGTCAATTTGAGTTCCGTATGAGACAAATATTCCACACATATTTAATAAAAGTTTTTAAATGAATAATATATTTTTTGAATAATTTTTTTAATCTTGCTTAAAAATAAAAATATAAAACTAAATTTTTCAAAACTTTTTAATGTTTCAATTGAAATCTTATCATTTTTATATATTTTATTATTTTTTTCAAAAATTATAAAAATGTCACCAAAATCATTATTTATATATTTTGCACTTAGTTGGAAAATATTTGCATAAAATTTTAATGTTTGGGTGGTTAATAAAAGTGTATTATTATTATTGTTTTGACTGATTATGCTTTTATATTTTGAAAGATTTTTTACTTGGTCCATTACAACCAGATAGCCATTTGAAGATAACAGATCATTAAAATTACTAAAATCTCTGTACATGTTAGAAGAAAGGGTCAAAACTTTTCTACAATAAATTAAATCATATTGTTTTAGATTATTCTCATCTAATAAATCAGTTTCTGATTTAAAGGTTTCAAAATAGTCAGCTAAGTTTTCAGTAAAATTTCTATTAATATCATAGCCATTAACGGTAAATCTTAATTCCTTAGCTGCAAACATGAAAACACCATACCCACATCCATAATCTAATATTTTGTTCGGATCTTTTTTAGTTATGTTTAAAATTTTTTTTATTATTGATCTATTTTCAGAAATTTGTTTTTTATAATAATTTGTCTCAATTACTTGCTTTACGTCTTTATTAAATTTATCAAATTTAAGGACTTTGTTTTTATGCTCTTCTAAATTTTTTTTGTAAAGCAATGAACAATTTTTACAAAATATTAAGTCCTCATATTTATTATTAATTAATAAAATATCTGATGATTTACAATCTGGGGTACAGCTACTTTTAATTACCATTGGCTTTTATTTTTTATAATTTATTTCATTTAATCATCCAATTAAATAAATCATTTATTTATCTTATAAAAAAATGATTAAATATTCAGGTGTCTTTGCCATTATTTCAACTTAATTTAACTGGAGTTTATTTTTTATATAACTTAAAAAGCATATTACAATATGAATATTCGTACAATCAAACCAATAATTTCTGATTTTTTGGCAGTATTAAGTTTTGTTGAAAAAAAAAATAAATTTAAATATTTATTTTTACAGATTCATATTTTTTTTAGTTCTATTCTAGAGACCCTAACTATATTTACTATTATTCCAATTATTGAGTCATTTAATAACAGCTCTGATAGTCGATTTTTAATATTTTTGGGAAATTTTATTGAGTTTAAATATTTAAGTCCTACCTATTTTATTATTTCTTTTTGTTTATTTCTTGCTCTTAGCAACCTCTACATGATCATAATTAAAAAGAAAATCATCGATTTCAGTTATGTTTTAATGTTAGACCTTCAAAAAAAACTCTTTAAAAAAATAATTCATAACAAATATGAATTTTTTATAGGTAAAGATATAGCATATTTTAATAATTTAATTTTGCACGAAACCCAAAGAGTTAAAGGTGGTTTTATAGAAAGTTCTCTTTTTATCTTATCTCAAATGCTGTTAGTTACATTTACTTTTATTGGCCTGATGATTTATGATTTTAAGGTTACAATTCTAATAATTTTAATTTTATTTATATTTTATTTAGTTTATATCTTTTTAGTTAGTGACAGACTTCTAAAAGCTTCTAAACTTAATACAAAATTTAAAAAAGACACTATACAATACCTAAATGATATTTTTTCAGTTATTAAAACTTTAGTTTTTAAAAAAAATAAATTTAAGTTTTATGAAAAATTAGAAAATATTTTGATACAAAATTATAAAACTAATAAATTTGAGCAAATAATATCAGCTATAATAAAAAATTCCTTTGAGATTTATTTTTTAATAATAATAATCTCAATATTTTTTTTAACAGATAAGCAATTACAAATTAACACTCTTTTATCATATAGTGTCTTTGCATTTGCGGCTTATAAAATTATCCCATCTTTTCATGTAATTTATTCTCACTTAATATCGTTTTTAGGTTCCTCAAACCCATTAAAAATTATTGCTGCTGAACTTCTTAACAAAAATTTATACCCAGAAATTATCAAAGATAATTTTTCAATAAAAAAAGTTAAACTTAATAATGTTTCATTTTCATTCAATAAAACTAAAAACGTTTTAAATAATATAAATTATGAGTTACAAGAAAATAAAATTGTTGGAATCTGTGGTAAGTCTGGTTCTGGCAAAACTACATTTATAGATTTAGTAAGTGGATTAATGTCTCCAACTCAAGGGGTAATTTTGATCAATGAAAAAAATTATGAAGACGCTAATGAACAATTAATATCTAATTCTGCTTATTGTTCACAAAAAACCATGTTAATTGATGACACAATTGAAAATAATATCTGTTTAGACGCGAGTGATACCATCGATAAAAAACTACTCTATAAGGCCATAAAAATTGCACAACTTGAGGAGTTTGTAAAAAACTTTAAAAATGGAATACATACCATTATAGGAGAAGAAGGGGTCAGGGTAAGTGGTGGAGAAGCACAAAGAATAAGTATTGCTAGAACTATTTATTCCAACAGAAAGTTTAATTTTTTTGACGAATCTCTTAATAATTTAGATATGATTACCGCTAAAAAAATACTTCAAAATTTTAAAGAATTAAATGATTCAAAAACAATTTTTTTTATCACACATGATTTAAGGCTATTGATTGATTTTGAGGAAGTTTTAATATTTAATAATGGAGAACTTGTTGAAAATGGAAGTTACTCAAAACTAAAAGAGAAGTCTAAATTATTCATGGAACTATTGGATAGTGAAACAGTAAAGAATTTTTGATTGTTAACGATAATTCCTATAAGGATACTCACGTCTTAAATTTCGAAATAGATGTATAAGAAAAAATTGAATTTAGGAAATATTTAAAAACACACTAAAAAATGAAATCAAAAGATTTAATTAAACAAATTAAACTGGACAAGTTAACTTTTGAGGAGCTTCATAAATTAGATAATTTAAACGTTGAAAAATTTTCTAAGTTCGGTGAAATGAATTTGCTATCTTTAATAATGGTTCAGATGGTAGCTTATCTTACTTCCTCAATAATTAACACAAAAGAAAAATCTTATACTAGTTTAAATTTTTTTCCAATTGCTAACTCTAGGTATTTAAAAAATAATTTGAGTTTTGATAAATTAAAAACAGATATAAATTATAAATTGAGCTTACAAAAATTAAAAAAAATTATTTATAGACATGTTCCTTTTTCTAATGTTTCAACTTTAAACGTATTCTCTAATGTTTATAGCGATCTCAAGATATTATTAAATAAAAATTTTATTTTTAGAAAAACAGCAGTTTTTAAGCCAATGTATTTAACTGGGTATGATGAGCAGTATAAAATTTTAAAGAACTATTTAGATGACTTTAAATATAAAAATAAAATTAAAAATATTAATTATTCAGCGAATTTTATTAATGCTATTAAGCCATATTTTAGTAAAGAAAGATTTGAAATAGATAAAAGTGATTTCTTACTGGTTGGAACGAATGCTAAACTTGAAAATAGAGTTACATCAGCAAATTACCTCTTAAATAGAAGGCAAGTAATAAGTTTTAATCATGCTAACTATAATACTTTAATTATTGATGAACCACATCAGGAATATGCTGAGCATGCATTTTGCACTTATTATGTTGATTATGGCTCAATAAAAAAACAAACAAAATTTTTTAAAACTAACTTTTTATTCCCTAAAAAAATTATTCATTTAAACAACTCAACAATAAATAAAATTGCTTTATCTAGCGATATAAAAGATAAAATTATTTATTTGCCAGATGCTTTTAATGGGGGTGAGAGACATGGACCATATAGAGATATGAATGATAAGAAATATTATAAATTTCAAAAAAAATTATTGAATTCAAAAAAAAATATTTTACTTAAGACTCACCCTAAAACAAAAAGTCTTTATATTGACAATTTAAAACACAATGCAAAAAAGATTCTATCTGATGATCTTTTGTTTTTACTAAAAAAATATAAATTATTTATAGTTGATAGAATTTCTCAGGCTTTTTTTAGGATTGCTTGTAGTGATGCTAAAATACTTTATCTTAATATTGGTAGAAGAAAAATTAAAAAAGAAATACTTAAAGAAATAAAAAAAAGAGCATACGTAGTAAATATCGATCCATACAATATTAATAAAGAAAAGATAGTTTATTATATAAACAAAGCTAAAAGTTTCAAAATAAAAAAAAATAAAGTTTTGGAGATGTGTGTACATTCTAAGAATAAAGATTTTAATAAAATTTTAAACATATTAAAAAAATAAACTTATTTTGAAATAAAAAAAATATTATTTTTTTTATTAGGCACTGTTGAAGGATAAGAAGTTAAATCAAAATCAAAATCAAAATACACCTTTAGGAGTTTTGGGTCAAATGTAGTTTCACTTTTAAATGTACCATAACTAGAGAGTGCAATTCTTGATTTTTTGTGTGTACATTTTTTTATATAAAAGCAATAATTTCGAATTACATTTTCTGGCATTTCAACAAAAGAATTCGAATTTTGAAAGCAATCAATGCTAACATCAAGATCGGAAATTTTCCATGGTGGTATACAAATAATTTCTACACTATCATTATCTTCAAAGATAATCTTTTTATTATGAGTTGTTAAATAATCTTTTACAGAATTCCCATAAAATGATCTTAGATATTGAGTTGCAATAAATAAATTTACTGGCAAATCCAAATAAATAATTTTTTTAATATTTGAATAATTTTGCAAAAGAAAATGGACATTTGCACCAAACCCTCCTCCTATTTCAAAAAAAGAATTTATTTTATTAAAATCAATATTTTTGGATAAATTTAAATGAGTATCAGCAATTGTTAAATAATAATTTGATATTTTTTTTTCATTGATTGTTGAATAATCTTCACATCCATAATTTACTGTATTATCAAAAATAAATTTTTTAGATAATTCTTTGAAATAGTTTGAATTTTCTAAATACTTTGATTTATACAAATTTAACTCTTTTCTAAAACTAGAAGTAAGACTTAACTGTCTAATAAATATATTTTTTAAAGGATAAACTCTTTCTAAAAGAAATTTAAAAAATCCTCTAAAACCTCCATAATAATCATTTAAAATATTGATATTTTGATTATCACTAAAACTTTCTCCAATATTATTATCTGCCCCTCTAAAATTTCTTATTCCCTTTTTTAAAATTTCTTTATGTGATTGAGAAACTTTTTTTTCCCAATAAGGTCCTGGCTGATATAAACTTGAAAACTTAGTGCTATCAACAATCAATTTACTTAACAAATTAACATCTTCAATCATATTAATTCTATTGAGATAAATATATTCATTATATTTTTATTTTTTTGTTATTACAAATACAGCATTCATAAATGTTTTTTGTGGTATTTTATCAATTACCTCAACAATTTTATATCCTAGATCAGTAAGATCTTTTAATGACCCTTTGAAATAACCTTCTGAATAAATATATGCTAATTGTGGTAGCCTATTATTATAATCTTTAAAAGCCTCATAAAATGATGAATATTGATTCGTTACTCGATATATTTCTTTCAATGCATGTTCTCTGATTAATTCCATTTGCTCTAAAGATAGTGAGGTATAAACTAAATCAAAACTATTATCTTTAAATGGAATATTTTTTGCACTTGAGCAAACAAAATTAATACTCTTATGTGCCGCAAGATCTATAAGTGGCAGCGGTGAAGCATTAATTAATACTCCTGGAATCTGCTCAAGGTTTTGAACATTTTTTGCAACTTCAACACCTCCTCTAGTTAACTCCAATCCTGTAAATTTAATTTTAGGATATCTGCAAGCTAATTGTAGGACTCTCTCTCCATTTCCACATCCAACATCTAAAACAGTTCTAGGCTTAATTTTTTCTATCAACTTCATAATTCTTAAAGTTTGTAAATTGCTCATACCTAAACCATCTACAACAAACTTACTGGAGTTCCAATCGACAGGCACATCTCCACCTTTATAAGCTGTTACAAGTTTAGGGTCACGTGAAAGCCATTTACGGCTATACATAGCCTCAACGTTTTCTTCAGTTCTCTTTACGTTATATTGATGATATCCTAGGATCTTTTTAACACAGGATATGTATGATCTTTTATTTATTAAATTACTTAATTTATTAAAATTTAATTCTGAATTAATATGATGGCTTACACATGCCCAGGTTTCATCTGGTGATAAGTCAATAAAGTTTTTCATTAGTTTTAATATATCATAATCATTTTGATACTAAAAACTATTAAAGAGAATGTATGTTTAATAAAATAAAAAAATTATAAAATTATTTTAAATACTAGTTAATTTAATTTGAATAATATCAATATTATAAAACTTCAAAATTTTTTTCAGTGCATAAATCAAGCCAATTGAGCTATTAGTACTGGTCAGCTACACGCATTACTGCGCTTCCACATCCAGCCTATCAACGTGGTGGTCTACCACGGCTCTATAGGAAGAACTA
>Ga0206131_10003275_pt1 | contig 18821 bp, 22 predicted proteins | sample Helgoland_Spring_FD_148636 | JGI IMG/M metagenome (GOLD analysis project Ga0206131, IMG submission 148636) | Pelagic subsurface seawater microbial communities from Kabeltonne, Helgoland, North Sea - Helgoland_Spring_Bloom_20160517_1 | ecosystem: Environmental > Aquatic > Marine > Epipelagic ...
CCATATTCTTCGTTCCGTGTTTTTGCTTTTAATTTTAAATAAGGATGTACGTTTTTTGATATTTCTTTTTCATCATTTTCCATATTTTTTACAATACAATCATTAGGAATACTAGTGATATCAAAATCTTCTTTTTTAATATGAATTGCCCCATCCATATTAAAATGAATAATATTTTCAAGACCAGGCAAATTATTTTTACCATCATTAATTGGAGGAGGAAATACATATGTTTGATTTAAATCTTTTCGAATTCCAACATATACTAATCTTTTACGCAACTGCGGAACACCATATTTTACAGCGTGACACACTTGATATGTAATATTATAACCTATTGTATTAAATTCATTTTCAATAACGTCTATATATTTTTCTCCAGTTGCCGTTTTTCGACTTAGTAAACCATCCACATTTTCACCAATAATATATTTTGGTTTAACTATTCTTGATACTCTGGCAAATTCACGAAATAATGTATTTCTAGGGTCATCTGGCAATTTTTTACCTCCTTGTGAAAAACCTTGACATGGGTGTCCAGCAAATATTAAGTCAATCACACCTCTATATTCTTCAAAAACTGAATCGGGTACAAGTTGGATATTGGTTCTATCTTTTATTTTTAATTGTTTTGTGTCCTCAATTAGAACTGAATTTGGAAAATTTAATAGATGCGTTTCAATCGCTGCTTTATCAAATTCATTAAAAGCAACTACGTCAAAACCTGCCTTTTCAATACCAACCGAATCTCCACCCATTCCAGAAAATAGACTCATTGCTTTAGGTTTAGATTCCATTATAATATATAATTTTAAAATATTTATATCAATTTATTTATACATCATCAATTATTTATACATCATCAAAATCAATATATAATTTTTCTTCTGAATTTTTCTTGAGTTTACCAACACGTAATGGATTTCCGGTTTTATGCCCGTCATATACAAATTTTGTTTCTTTATTAAGACCATATTTTTTTCCATTTAATGTTATTTCTTGAAGTTTTAATTTTTCTTTTACTTTATTATGTTGTAACATAGTATCATCATCATCTTCATTAAAATCTGGTTTATATGACATTTTATCAGGATCAGAATCACCAAAAGTGTAGCATTTTAATTTTTCATCATTTTTGTTGGATGTATGTAATATACAATCAAAAGAGGATTCTTTAATTGCTGTTAGCAATGATTCTGAAATTTTTGTTTTTTCTTCTGATATTTCGAATAATGAATAATCTGTGGTAATAGGTGTTTTATCTTTTAAGTTAAACTTGCTCTTATCATTCAATCGTAATTCAATTGATGAATCATCATCAAGTTGTGCTTTTGAAAAGCGCATTAAATATAAAAATACATCCACCGTTCTTAATTCTTCTGGCAATTCTTTATGACTACATATTCTTCTTGCTCTACCAATAACCTGTTCAACTCTTACTGGGTGCCAGTAAGGTTCTGTAATATGAACATATCTAACATTTTTTAAGGATATACCTTCAGCACCAGATGCTGTAATCATAAATATTTTAGCAATTTCTCCATACATATTGTTTGTTGCTGTTAATTCTTTTAATATTGTTTCAGGAACTTGGTTCATATTTCCATTAAAAATATTTCTAAATATTTCTTTTTCTTCGGTTGTTTCTGTTCCTGTATATAAAATAAATTTTGGTTTCAATAAATCTTCATCACTCATATTCAAACGCCATTTTCCATCGTAACGAATCACCTGAAATTGAGCGTATCCGTGTGTTTCGAGTATAAGTTTTAAAATACCAATACCTTCAAGAGTTCTAAATTGACTATATATTAAATGGCATCCTATTTTTTCGGGGTCTTGAATATTTTTTAATATTTCTAAAAATTTTGGACTATATTTTGAGAGACCTTCTTCAGAAAAATAGATATCTTTATTTTCTTCCAGTTTTTGAAGCGCTTCTTCAATTTGTTTTTCATAATTTATATCTTCTTCTTCTGTGATCCCTGCTTCTTTATCATCTTCATTCATAAAATCCTCTTTTTTGGGAAGAGGACGTCGAATATCGGGGATAGGAAATACAAAGTTACAATAAGCTCTAGAGAAAATTCTATAAGTGGATGAAGATTCTTCATCAGCACCTTTCTTTAATTTTTTAGCATTTTGTTTTGATTGTTGTCTTTCTTGTATTCTAGCACCTTCATATATTGGAAATTGAAAATCACTCATTTCAATGCTAACCACATGGAAGTTTTCTTCTTTATTATAACGAGGCATAAGCGATTCTTGTGCGCTTCTGAAATAGGATGTAAGACCAAGAATTCTTCTTTTAAACATATCTTCGTTCTTCATTAAATTTGTTTTTGTATCAATAAATTTTAATTTAAATTCTTCTAACGTATCTGGTAATAATTTCATATTTACAATATCTTCATGTACAATTTGAATGTCTTTTTTACTTTTCAATAATCTACGAATATTTTCCCCATATTCTTCATCGGTCATAAGATTTGTTTCATTAAAAGACATGCCCGCATATTCTCGCCCAGTTGGTTTAGAAGTATTATTTTTTTCAGATTTTACAAATCCAAATGGATTGCGTGTAATTGATAAAATAGATTTCTTAGGATTATAATCTATATAATCTGTAATTTTTCCTCCAAAAGTTTTTGAATTCAATAATTTTGAGAAATACGTAGTATCTATTTTTGGACCAACTACTTTAATTTTATAATTATATTGTTTTGTAGTTCCTCGTATTATATTATATAACACTGCTAATTCATTTGGATAATTAATGATGGGTGTACCACTTAATAATATAACCTTGGCATTTGTAGCATCCATTAAATAATTATAAAGTCTCATTGAGACGCTATCAGGTTTGGATAATTTATTTACAATTCTACTTACAAAATTATGAGCCTCATCAATAATTATTACTTTGTTATCAAATGGATTTATTGAATTTTTTTTACTTAGTTTATCTATATGTTGTTCTCTTAATCCATTATAAGCAATAAATTTATATTTCATATCTATCATTTTATCAATTTGAAATTGTATTATTTTTTTATCACTTGAACTTAATTCATCATAGTTCGATTTTTTATCCAAAGATGTCATCCATGCTCCTCCTTTTGCTTTTATAAATTCAAGAGGAAGGTATAAAACCTGAGATAAAGATTCTATATTTTCGTCGGTTTCTTTAACAAATTCCCAATATTGATTTTTTCTATAAAACACATCGCCACATTTCTTTAATTCTTCGAAATAATTTCTTTTTAAAGACGCAGGTGTCATTACAATAATTTCTTTATTTTCTTTCATACCTTCGGCAATGGCAATAGAAGAACAAGTTTTACCACTACCTAATCCGTGATATAAAAGAATACCTCGATAAGGTGTATATGTATTAATATAATCTCTCACAATTTGTTGATGAACCATAGTTGTAAAGGGAGCGTCTTCATCTACCTCGCAACTTGCGGTTTCTTGTCTTTCTTTTAAAGAGACTGTATATTTTCCAAATAATGTATTAATAAACTGAATAAATTTCTTTCTGTTATTGAGATAATAAGAACTTGCTTTTATTTTAATGGCAGCACTCTTTTTTGCTGGTTTTCGAATACCTCTTAATTCTTTTAGGGTTTTTACTACTGGTTCAGTTTTAGTTTTAGTTTTTACTTTTTTAGTTTTTCCTTCTGGTTTAGGTTTAGTTGCTGCTTTTTTAGTTACTGCTTTTTTCGTTTTTTTTCCTAATGTTGGCGCAGGTACTACTAAAACTTCTTCATCAATAACCGGGATTTTTTTAGAAGTTGCTAATTTCTTTGTAGGATATAATGCTTTTATAAAGTTATTTCTATCAAAACCAGTCTCTAATTTTATTTTTATTTTTCTGTCTTGAGGTTCTTCTGGGACAACTTCTAGTTCTTCAACAACTTCTAGTTCTTCAACAACTTCTAGTTCTTTAACAACTTCTTCCTCACGAAGCGCCCCTATTTTTTTTTTTTTAGGAACAATTGGTTTCACCTTAGTTGCTATTAAAATTGGTTCTATTTTTTTAGGAGTTTTTTTAATTTTTGTTCTTTCTGTAAAAGACATTATACATAATGGTTATACATTTTTTTTTTATTCGTGATTTATTAATCGTATAATATTATCACAAGCAATTTGTTCGGCTTTTTTTTTAATTTTATGTGTGGATTTACTTAATAAAATAAATATTTTATTATTTTGTTCTAATTCTTTTTTAATTGCTTCCAATGAGTTATAATTGGAAAAAAGTTCAGCTTCTTGAATGTCAACTGAATGAATATTATAACCAATACATAGATATAAACCCATACAAAATCCTGTTTCTTGGTCTTGTGAAATAATCTTATAATCTGGGGTTACCCTAAACTCTTTCTGTAAAATAACTTGTAGAATATTTTTATAATTATCATCCGTATTAATTAATTTTACCCAATCAATATGTTTTTCAAAAATAGTTTCTACGAATAGTTGTGTCATTTGAAATCCAGGTCCACAAATAAAGACATCTTTAAACCAATTTTCTTCATCTTGAATAGATATATGATTAAAATCTAAGAAAAGAGCGCCTATAAATGCTTCAAAAAGACACCCTAATTTTTTTAAATTCGTGCGTGTTTTTTTTTCTTCGGCATTTTTTGATAATAAAATCCATTTATGTAAATTCATTTCGTAAGAAAGTCTACCAATATGCTCATTTTTTACAATAGAAATTTTTTTTTCTGTCATAAATCCTTCATCTGATTGTGGAAATCGTCGATATAAATAATATTTAGTGATCAGTTCTAATACACCATCACCAATAAATTCCAATCTTTCATTGGATTTACTTTTTAAAGGTATCATATTCTCAGGACATGGTGATATATTCAAGTTTAATTTTTCATTTTCGATTAACGTTTTCTTTGTATATGAACGATGAACAAAAGCACGTTTATATAATTCTAAATTATTCACTTTTGCAGGAACGCCATATTCTTTAAGAATACATTGAATATCGTTCAATGTAATCTCAATATTTTTTTCATTATAAGGATTGAATAAAGTATCGTCATTATCCATAATATATAATATATATAGTTTAATTTAAGTATTATTACATATTAATATTAATGAAATTATTGATTGATTATAGAGAACATGATTTAATAAATGAATTAGATATACAAAAAAAAAAGAATTCCAATTTTTCAACGATTGAATATGAAATAAAAAATTTAGATATTGGTGATATTTTAATCGAGAAAGAAGATAAAACCTATATTATTATTGAAAGAAAAACAATTTCAGATTTGGCATCAAGTATTCAAGATGGTAGATATACAGAACAATCAGCAAGGCTTTTTTCTAGTAATTTACATCATCATCAAATTTATTATTTAATAGAGGGAAATATTGTCAATTATAATTCTAAATTTAGTAAAATTACCAATTATACATTATTATCGTCCATTATATCTTTGACTCATAGTAAAGGTTTCTCAGTTTATAAAAGTACAGGAATCACAGAATCAGCAATGTGGATTCTTCAAATGATACATAAATTATCGAAGAAGGATACTATTCCTTATTATAATAAAGAATCCCAAAAAGAAAATGAATATGTAGATTGTATTAAAATTAAAAAAAAAGATAATATTACAAAAGAGAATATATCGATTATCATGCTTTCACAAATTCCACAAGTAAGCATTCAAACATCTAAAATTATTTTTGAAAGATATAAAAATATTGATACATTAATTCATTCATTAAAAGAAGACCCAAGGTGTTTAGATTGTATTCAAACTGAGAAAAAAAGAAAAATCAATAAAACAACTATAAATAATATTTTAGAATATTTGATAAATTAAATATGTATGTATTATAATGGAATTGTTATATAAACTAATTCAACCTATAAGTTTTTTTGTAATTGTTTATTTGTTAATGGTAAAAGAAAATGAAAAAGAAGGTTTTAATATAATGGCTATACCAGCAGCAGCTATGTCTTCTGTTCTAGCTCCTGCAATTTTTATTGTGGAAGCTTGTATCGTCCTTATTATTGCTAACGGTGCAAGAAAAGGAGGATTAAAAAACGAAGACGGAAAATATATTATTCCAAAAGTATCAATACCGTTAACATGTAAAATATCAAACAAATATATTATTAAACATATAAAGTATTATCTTAGCATATATATTTATTTTTTCTCATTTAAATGGTTATGGTGGACCTCATTTAATACTATAGAAAAGAAAGATGTAAAAGACACAAATTTCTGGATGTTTTTTAAAAAAATATGGATGTTTTTTAAAGGAGTTGGTATTTTTATATATGGAGTTGGTATTTTTATATATGATATATTTGTAGATTTATTTAAAGGGTCTGAACCGGAAAAGGGTTTTTTTGGGTTTATAATAAGATTATTCTATTTAATATTTTGGTGGTGCTATTTTATCTATTTTATTTTCCCTTTCTCTCTCCTTATTTTTTCTGGGGGTTTCATCGTGTGTGTTCTAGCATCATTGTATAATATTACAATTGGTGTAGTAATTCACTTTATAAGAGAATTAAAATTAGTAGATAACTTAATGTCATTAATAAAATAGATGAATTATATATGAGGAAAAAGAAAATTACATTAAATGATACAATCAATACAATCAATAAAAATAATATTGTATATGGATTTGTTATGATTTTTTTATCGGTTGCCTCAAAATATGTGGATTTTGGTTTTACCGCGTCTCAAGAAAAAATATTAAAAAAATTTATAGCAAGAGAAGTTATCATTTTTGCCATTATATTTTCAGGTACAAGAGATATCATCATATCACTTGCGGTTACAATTACAATATCTCTTATATTTAAGTATTTCTTTGATGAAAAAAGTCCTTATTGCGTTTTATCTGATAGATTAATCGATATATTAGATGAAGATGGTAGTGGTATTATAAGTGAAGAAGAACAAGAGAAAGCGATTCAAATATTACAAAAAGCACAATTACAAAAAAAAAAGAAAGTATAATATAATGGATAAATATAAAATAATAATTAATGCTAGAATTAATGAAAGTAGAATCATAGAGAATATAGAATTTACACCAAAGAATATAATTTCTAATACTTTATTGAAAAGTAAAAATTTTATAAATGAATTGCAAGTTCCAAAAAAATATAAGGTTGACTTATCCAAGATAAAAGAAAATATATTAATTACTTTTTTTACAAAAAATGGTTTTTTATTGTACTACCATTATTTATTGAAAAATAAAATAAAGATAGATATCAAAAAAAATATTTTTTCAATATTAAAAAAAATATTTGTAAAAGGATTAGAAATTCAACAATACAATGTAAAATATAAAATATTGAATGATATAGAAGAAGAAGATATAGATATAGATAATAAAACAATTAAATTAACTCTTTATTTAACAGATAATAATTCACATAGCGTTGAAGATAAATTATCATGTAAAATAAAAAAACTAAAATTAGGTAAAGCATTAAAAAATAGTTTTCCTGGTGTATTTGACAGTTTTTTTAGTAAAGAATTAATAGAGTCAACAAGTAAAAGACAAAAATATTCTGATAAACCACAAAGATTTAATAAAAAAAATTATAATTATAAAAATATCGTGGCGGAACCACTTGCTAAGAGTTTACCAGATTGGTTATTATACAATTATTTTAAACAATATGCTTATTTCGAATATATTCATTTTGATTTAATGATAAGAAACGATATATATATATTTAGAATATATTACAACAATGAGATAAAAGATGAAGATCAAGGGGATATAGAAGATCTATATTCTATACAAAAACACTTTTATAAAAATATTACAAAAACAAATAATAATTATATATTATACGCAGATTATACAGAACATCCATTGTCTGATCTCGGGTTAATTAATACAGAATATAAAGAACTGTTAAATCATTATCAATTAAATCAAATCGATACAACTAATATTGAATTTAAACCAAAAGAGAATTATTTACACATTGATACCAAAAAGAAGTACAAAAAATTTTTATCAAAATTAATAAATTATCATATGACTAAACCTAAGATAAGAATAGAAACAATATTAGGCGACACACATTATATGTACCCAAACCTATATATTTCTTTAAAAAAATTTTTATTTGAAAAAGATAATAATAAATTTACAAATGAAGATATAAGCGCATTTAAATTGGCTAGTCCATTACTTGAAAATAATTTTATATGGGATGCAATGAGAATGAATATGACAGGCGGGGGCAGAAAGAAAATAATAAATAAAAAATCTAGAAAGTTTAAAAAAACTAGAAAGTTTAAAAAAACTAGAAAATTTAAAGAAACTTAATTGTATTTTTCCCTTCTCGATTTTTTCCTTCTTTTCGATTTTTTCCTTTTAGGATAGGGTGTATCACTTCTTATTGTTTTTTTACTATAGGATGGTATATCAGAAGAAAATAATCTTTTACGAGAAGGTCTACTACTTATTCTCGAACTTTTACTATAGGATGGTATACCAGAAGAAAATAATCTTTTACGAGAAGGTCTACTTATTCTCGAACTTTTTAATAATGTATTGGATTTAGATTTTATAAATTCTATCATATCATTTGCACTTCTATTCCCTTTATATTCTTCTTCAATCTTTCCTTTTTTATTTACGAATACCATAAAGGGAACGCCTTGTGAACGCGCTTTTTCTACACATTCAGACTTCATTTTGTCATTTAATAAATGAACGTTTATATTTATTAGTTGTATAGGTAATTTTTTATTTTCTAATAATTTCCATTCGGGTTCCATGGATTGACAATGCCCACAATTTGGACTATGAAATCGAATGAATGAATTTTTTTTTTTAATAATAGTATCTAAATTTCCTGTATTTTCTTGTGTTAATTCATACATAGTTTAATAGAAGAAAATAATATAATAATATATATGTTTAAAAATAAAATAAAATTAGTCACACTATTATTTATATTTATTTTAGGATTATATTATTATCTAACTAAAAATTGTTATTCTTGTGAGGGAGGAATGTTCGTGGAAAATGACCCTCCAATAAGTGGTTTTGAGTCATTTGAAAATTTTATGAGTGATAAAAGTTGCCCCAATAAATTAATACAAAAGGGCGATTCTTTTTATTTATTTAATTCAAGACTTGCTAAGGTTCCAGGTGTAAATCCTGTACGTTTTTCGAACTTATCAGAATACGAAGAATACGTAAGTTGGCAAAAAAGTCAAGGAATTCATTGCCCTATTTTACATTTACAAGAAATATATGATACACAAGGAAATCCAGTGTATAAAACAAGAGACGTTCCGAATCATTATTGTAATGGAACCAAAGAAAATGATGTGGATTATAATTTACCATATTTAAAATTGGAGAATCAACCCAAAACAAACGCACCTATGGACAAAATATATAATTCACAAGAAGACGCAATACAAGCAGGATTAATTACTAAATTTGATCCTAATATTTTTGATCCGCGTTATTAATTATATCATTAATTTTTTTTTTCAAGCTGTTTCATAGGATATAAAATTGTACTTAAATTAATCGCTGCCATTGCTTCTCCAAAATTATTTTCATTAATTCTTTCATTAATTTTATCTCTTAATTTGTCTTCATTTAAATCACTAGTGTTATTAAAGTCATCAGACGTGTACCCTTCTTTTTTTTTTAAATAATCCATATACGATTTTACTAAATAATAAGATAGTAATAATACCAAAATGACTAAAAGAAATTTATAAATATCGCCGATTCCATGAGATTTTGCCTTTTTTGCCATATACTATAAGACTATATAAAATTGATACGCGAATAACTTTTATTGAAATAGTATAATGTCTCGCATATGTCTCCCAAAAGAAATTATTCTTAAAATTATTCATTACGCACATCCTGTAATGAATAATGAAGACCAAGAATCAATACAAATTACATATATACATAGAAAAATAAATAGGTTAACAAATGCTTGGTACCTTCTTAACGAAGTTACATGGTTCGAATTTATACATTTAAATACATACGAAGAAGAACGAAGAGTTATGAAATCTTTACTAAAGAAATGTGGTTGCTGTAGTCGTCATTGTCCGGATATAACTATTGTTGGTGACCGCACAACTAAAAAACGACATGAAAAAGAAGGACTCCATCAGGGGTATAAAATAAAAAAATGTAATTGTTGGTGTAGACACCATTATAGGAATATGGATTAAAATAATAGGTCCTTATCATTTATTTTTGTTTTTTCATGAATCCTAAATGATTTTTGTATATTTTGTTTTTTGCAATCCGTAATTTCTTTTGAATTATATATTTTTGTTAATAATAAATCATTCTCTTTTATAGGTTGTTGAAAGGATATATTTTGAATTGTCGTATAATCAATAAAACACTGAATCATATGATTTAATGGATTATTTTTATTAGTCGGTTTTACAGAACAATTCATTTTTTTATACTCGATATTCGATTTATATTTTTTTGATAGAACGAATGAAGTAAGAGTATTTTTTATTTTTTCACTTATATCAAGAAAATGATTATCACAATAATAATTTTGAAACCCTGGATGATATAATGTCTCATTAAGAGGGTAATTAGGAATGGGATCTCCTTGTGTAATATAACGTATAAACACCAATTTTTTTTTTTGAATCATTTGATTCATTTTATCCCTTGTTTTTCCATCCATAATTTTGATTGAACCATATGTAATACATATCATATTATTTACAAATGAATATAATATATCACTTTTTTTTATTTCATCTATAAATAAATAACTAAAAAGGGTAGAATACCCTCCACCAAGCGAATACCCCACGATTATTAAGTCTGGTGTATTTATAAATTCGTTTAATAAGTATCTTAAACAACTATATATAAGTTGTTGTTTATTCTTTAAAATTTTATATATTTCTTTTTGAAATGTACCTGATTTGTTTGTTGTTGTTTTTAAACTCATTGTCGTTTCAACATTTAATAAAGACCTGCTCCCTCTAAAACTTATAATAATTTTATTTAATACTTTATCAGCAATAATATAACACGTAAAATCATTGCTATCTTGGATTTTAAAAATCATTAAATTTTCATTTACTAAAAAAGGTTTATATTGTGGTTGAAGCGTGCACATTTTATTGTCTTCGTCATTGTAATATTGATGGGTGAAAATTTTATTTATATATTTTGACATATGAATCATTTCATTATTGTTGATTGAACCCAAACTTTTAGTTTCTATTATATTTTTTATTTTTTTTCTATATTTACCTCTATGAATAATATTGTATAATAAATAAAAATTAATAGTTGTATCAAACGTAAGTCTACATATAACGGACCCCCACCACACTATGAAGGGTGTGTCATTCATATATTACAATTATATTATTTAATGTACCTATTTAATGTACCTATTTAATGTACCATGTTCGCCAAGCTAATTTATATTTTATATCGTTTTCATAGAATTTTGTTAAATCAATCGTGTTATTTGTGTAATCTTCTAATGCCATTTTTAGATGAACGCTTTGAATATAATTTTCATACCAATAAGGAGATTGTATTAAATGTTTAATTGTATAAGTATTATTTACTTTTTCACATACAATAATAAATAAAACTTCTTCCATATTTAAATTATTTTTCGGATTCCATAATAAGTAAATACCTTTATTCGATTCTTGTACGTATTGTTCTAATTTATTGATTTTATCTACTGTTGTTGAATATAACTCATGTTTTGTATTGAAAGAAAAATCAATATCACAATATACGTCAATATCATATAACCAGTTTCTACCTATTAGATTTGCTGTTTGTTTATCTACAAATTGAATATCTTTCGATTTTTTATTATGAGTAGTAAAAAATTTATTTTTATTAAACTGAAGAGCACTTGCCGAATATAATAAAAATAAAATAAATTTCATTCTATTATATAAATAAAATAATATTTATACCATAAAATAATATAATTAACTATTATGACTCCTTTACGCCTTTTATCATGGGTAGATATAAATAAATTAGACCGTTATTATTTATCACAAAACGTATTGGCTCCTTTATTCTTAGATATAGACTGGGATTGGTTTTGGTTATCAGAAAATAGGAATGCGATTCATATATTAGAAGAGAATTTAGATAAAGTGAATTGGGATTTATTATCTTTAAATAAAAATGCATTTTCATTATTGAAAAATAATAAAGAACATATAAATTGGAATCTTTTATCTTTAAACGTAAATATGGTTGAACTTTTGGAAGAGAATCAAGATAAAATTAATTGGATATGGTTTTCTTCCAATGAAAATGGTGTTCCTCTTTTAGAAAAAAATATAGATAAAGTGAATTGGAAAAGTTTATCATTAAATATAAATGCGGTTCATTTAATAGAAGATAAATTAGATAAAATATCATGGAAATGGTTATCTTGTAATAAGAATGCGATTCATATATTGGAAAAAAATGTAGATAAAATAGATTGGGTAAATTTATCATTAAATGAAAATGCGATTCATATATTGGAAAAAAATGTAGATAAAGTGAATTGGAGAAATTTATCCTCCAATGAAAAAGCGATTCCTATATTGGAAAAAAATGTAGATAAAGTGAATTGGAAAATATTATCTTTAAATAAAAAAGCGATCCCTATATTGGAAAAAAATGTAGATAAAGTGAATTGGGAAAACTTATCGGAAAATGAAAATGCGATTCATATATTAAAAGAGAATCAAGATAAAATAGATTGGGAAATCTTATCGGAAAATAAGTCAATATTTGAGATTGACTATGATGAAATAAAAAATAGAACATCCATAGAAATATATAAAGAGGAATTAATGCAAACGTGTTTTCATCCTCGACGAATTATATATTATTTAGAAACATATAATTATAATATAATGAATGAATATCTTGTGAATTATTCGTAATAATATTCATTTTCTTCATAAAGGGGGTATCTTGTATCTGTTTTTGCTTCTGTCTCTCTGTTATTTTTTGATGCTTCTTCTTGATTTATTTTTAATTGTTTCGCATTTAATTTACAACCTTGATTAATAATGTAATTATAACTTATTGTCGAAACAAGAAGACCCGTTAACATAAACCAAATAAATTGTGATGTTATTTCTTTAATTCTTACGTATTGCCATAAAACTTCTTTATTTGAGTTGCCATTTTGGTCAACCTCGTTTACTTTAGATGCTAAAGTAATAAAAACATCATCACTGTTAGAAGAAGAAATTTCATTGACAAATACACTCATATCGTCATATATTCTTTTTATAACAGATAATGCTTTGTCTGTATCATCTGATTCGCTTTTTTTAAATAATTTATCTTTTACAAAAGAAGAAAATCCAGTCATTAATAGAATAAGATAACCAAATGTATTTTCAAAAGGTCCATAAAAATTAGGATTTAATTTTAAAATTATAATTAATATACCAAAAACACATACAAATGGTATAATAGTTGATGTGAAAACAATACCTAATTGTGGTTCATCACACATATAACTCGAAATATTTAAATTCGCAATATATTGAGATATTCCTATAACGCCTACATATACACCTAATAATGTATCATCATTTATTTGTTGTAATTCATTACGATTTTCGTAAGATGTATAATAATATTTAGAAATACAATAGATAATTGTAAATATTGTAAATGTTAAAATACCTAACGAAGGATTTGGCATATCATTCATATATAAAATTGTTATAATTAAATATTATAATTTACTAATGACAAAATTAATGGAACCAGAAATAGTTAAAAAAATAGGGTTTACCTTAAGAAGTTATAAACAAGAAAATGAAAAATATAATATTTTATATTTAAATACTTTACTATTTATTTTATTGTTTGGTGTCATTGGTTTATTTTTATTTTATAAATATAAAGGAAAACCGACAAAAGAAGAAATACAAAAAAGGAAACAAAAAAATTACAATGAAATCATTCATTTTTCTAAAAAAATAAACATGTATCAAAAAGAATTTTTTAAGTATTAATAAAGTATATAATGGATGATATTCATAAAATAAATGAGTATTATAAACTTAAAAATAAATATGAAAAAACGATAAGGAAGAATAAGAAAAATATATTTAAGGAAGATATATCAGAGGCGGAAAAAATTCAAAAAATAAAAAAATATCAAATGACATGTGTGAAATGTAAAAGACCAGGCGGTACAATATTTAAAAATGAAAATGGATTATTGATTGCAAAATGTAATGCAAACAGTAAATGTAAACTGGATATTGAAATAACAAAAGGAAATTATAAAGATTGTCGCGATATATATCAGGATTGTATTCAAGAAGAAAAAAAATTAGTCCAAGAAATTATTAAAATGAAATTGAATGTTTTATTTAAGTATTCTACTAAAACCATTATTGAAAAAGAATTTAAGATATTAAAAGAAACCTATGAAACGAACCATAAAAAAATGTTATATTATGAAACCTATTATAAAAATATTAAGGATAAAGAAAAGAATAAAGATAAAATATTAACGAATGAATCTATGATAGAAGATGCTAAAACTGAATTAATGTTAGAAGATTCTGATGATAAAATTGTAAATCTTAATATACGAATTCAAAATTTATATACTGAATTAAGAGATTTAAAATATTCATTGTATAAACTAGAAAATGAAAATAATAACTATAGTCTAGATGGAAATACTATATTTTTCAATAAAGAGATTTTTAATCAATATGATTGTTTAATCCATAAAGAAGATGAATTAATATAATCTAATATATATGATATTTCAATATATAAATTTGCCTGTATTTTTCCTATCTTTTATAATAGGATTAACAATATTATATTTAAGTGCACCGCGAAAAAGAAAAATAGTTGTTTACCCTAAACCAAATAAAGTAGAAAATGATATTGATTATGTAGATAACAATGATAATTGTTATTTTTTTGAAACAATAGAAACAAGTTGCCCAAAGAATGAATTAGAAATAAAAGATATTCCTATACAATAATATATGGGTTTTAAATTATTCGAAAAAAATGAAAATCAAATTATAATATCTATTATTTTAGGAATAGGATTAGCCGGGGCCTTTCGAAAGATATGTAACCGAGGAAATTGTATCGTTGTTACGGCACCAAGTAAAGATGAATTAACTTCAAATACATATAGAATGAAAGATAAATGTTTCAAATATATTTCAAGAGTAAAAAAATGTACCGATAAGAATAAAAAGGTGAAATTTGCGTAATTTAATGATTAAAAATTGGTTTATACAATATATGTCTATTGGAACAACAAATATTGATGAATTACCTTCAAATAATGTAAAAAATGAAATTATTGAAAATAACAGTCATGATTACAATACGTTAGTAAAAGAAATACAACACGCTTCTTCTAATGGAAGTTTACAATTACCATCAAAAGATATACCAATGTCACAAGAACATATAGTAAAGGATGTAAACACACAACCGAATTATATCGAACCACCGAAAGAAAAGGATTATATACAAGAAGAAAATGTATCAGCCGTAGTACCAGAGAAAAATTTAGAAACAACAACCGATTTTTTATTAGAAGAATTTCAAACCCCTATTTTAATTACAATATGTTTTGTATTGTTTCAAACCCCTCTCATAAATGATAAATTCGTTCAATTATTACCAAGTATGTTTAAAAATGATCTAAATTTAAAAACAAGTGGAATCATACTCCAAGGCCTTTTATTTGGATTATTTTATTATTGCTTGAATCGTTCGATGTTGCTATTTTTAGAATAGGTTTTAATATATAAATATGTTTCAATATAAAAGATGGATATTACCAACAGTTCCACATGGTATTACTGATATAGTAGATTCCCCCAAAAAGACATTATTTGTATATTCTACATTAGCCCCAACAATTATGCATTTAAATGATGATGTAAAAAAGGTTGGTTTAATGATTTGTTCTATTTATCATATGAGAAAAGATGTACCATTCGGTATTCTAGGTTCAGTTTGTATGCATAATATATGGTTAAGTCGTCCAGAAATAGCTGTATTATTTTTATCTTTTATACATACACCTAGACATTATTTAAGAACTTTAAAGATAAATAAAAAGAAAAAAATAATTTCAATCGTATCCTTCACTTGTTGTATGTTTTTAGGTCTTTCTCACGGATTCGATTTAAAAATGATAGAATATTTTGGGAATTATTGGTGGATTTCACCAGCAATATGCCATATCATAATTCATGAATTTAAATAAATAATAAAAAGAAAGAAAATCACGGTAAAAATAAAAAATATTTTCTTTTTAAGGGATAACCATTGTTTATCTTTTTCTTGATAATTATAATTCATTCTATAGTTTTTTATAAAGGTATCAAGTGAAACTATGTCTTTTCCATTTTTTTTATTTACTTTGTTGTAAATAAAATGAACCCACTTGACAAATGAGTCTCTTGAATCTAAATAAGGTGATACAGGATACTCGTTTAATATGCTTACAAACTGATTTCCCATTTTTTCTAATGGAAGAAATAAAGGAATATTTTGTATTAAATCATAATATTTTTTTTTACATTCTTCATTTGGTTTTTCAGGATAGGTCATTGAAATTGTCTGTAATACAAACCAATAATGAGGAAACCATATTTCTGGATTATATTCCATAAAGAATAATGATATAAAAATAAGAATAGTATAACTCTATCTATGGAATATAGTTATAAATTTTGTAATAATTGCGGGTATAACGGACATGTATTTCATCAATGTAAATATCCAATTACTAGTAATGGAATTTTAGCATTTAGATATAATAAGGAATATGAATTTTTTTTAGTTCGACGAAGAAATACTTTAGGATTTGTTGAATTTATGAGGGGAAAATATAATCTACAAAATCTGAAATATGTTGAGAATCTCATTGATGAAATGACGGTGAAAGAAAAGAATGATATCTTGACGAAACCTTTTAATACATTATGGGAAGAATTATGGGGTACGATTATAGGAATTCAATATAGAAGTGAAGAATCTTCTTCGAAAATGAAATTTAATAAATTAAAAGACGATGTTAAATTAATGATTTTGAAAAGTAAAACAAATTGGGAAGAACCAGAATGGGGTATTCCTAAGGGAAGAAGAAATTATAAAGAAAATGATTTTATGTGTGCAAAGCGTGAGTTTTGTGAAGAGACTGGATATACCGAAAAAAATTTAATTTATATAGAAAATATACATCCAATACAAGAAATATTTACGGGTTCAAATTTTAAATCTTACAAACATAAATATTTTATTTGTAAAATTGAGTATGATACTATAAATCCAAAGTTTCAAGAATGCGAAATTAGTAGTTCAGGTTGGTTTACATACGAAGAATGTAAAAAAAAAATTAGGCCCTATAATATTGAAAAGGTTGATATTATTAAAAATTTAAATACAATATTAATAAATTATACATTATATTAGTATAATACAAATGCCCTCAACAAAGAAAAAAAGTTCTAAAAAAAGTTCCAAAACAAGTTCTAAAAAAAGTTCCAAAACAAGTTCTAAACATGATGAACTTCTAGATGATACTTATAACTTTTTATACCCAGTACTGGATGATCCTAATTTTAATGAAAAAATAGCGAAAAAAAAAGAGTTTAATGACACGCGTTATATATTACCAGTTTTAGATAAAGAGGATTCAGAAAAAATGAAAGACCATTTAACAGAGGATGAAAATGAATTAACAATAATATCAGAAAAATTATGTAGTTCTAAATTCGAATTAGCACCTCATCAAAAATTTATAAAAAACTTTTTATCATTTCAAACACCATATAATAGTTTATTATTGTATCATGGATTAGGAAGTGGAAAAACTTGTTCTGCTATTGGTGTATCGGAAGAGATGCGCGAATATATGAGAAGAATGAATATTAATAAAAGAATTATAATCATAGCGTCTCCGAATGTTCAAGAAAATTTTAAATTACAATTATTTGATGAGAGAAAATTAGAAGAAGTGGATGGCGTATGGAATATGAAAAGTTGTACAGGAAATTCATTTATGAATGAAATTAATCCGTTGAAAATGAAAGGTTTAAAAAGGGAGTCAGTCATAAAAAACATAAATAAAATAATAAAAACAAATTATTTGTTCATGGGTTATATTGAATTTTCAAATTATATAGAAAAGAAAACGAGTGTAAGTGATGATATTCCTGAAGAAGAAAAGAAAAAATGGATTGAACGTAAAATAAAGGATGAATTTAATGGTAGAATGATTGTGATTGATGAAGTTCATAATGTTAGAACTGGGGACGGCGGAAAAAAAATTTCAAAAGAAATTATGAAACTTGTAGAAAGTGCAGATAATATGAGATTTGTTCTTTTATCTGCGACACCAATGTATAATGAACCAAGTGAAATAATATGGTTAATTAATCTTATGAATAAAAATGATAAAAGGGGAATTTTAGAATATAAAGATATATTTAATAAAGATGGAGGTTTCAAAGATGATGAAGCCAGAGAATTATTGATATCAAAAGCAACAGGTTATGTATCATTTGTCCGCGGTGAAAATCCATTTACTTTTCCATTTAGAATATGGCCGAAGTATTTTGAACCTGGTAAAACCTATGAAAAATCAATAAAACCGAAAATACAAATGAATGGTGGAATTAATATTTCAAATCATACACTAAAACATATTTCTGTTTACATGAATGAAGTTGGAGACTATCAAAACGAAGGCTACCAAAAAATATTAG
>Ga0206131_10003276_pt1 | contig 18818 bp, 17 predicted proteins | sample Helgoland_Spring_FD_148636 | JGI IMG/M metagenome (GOLD analysis project Ga0206131, IMG submission 148636) | Pelagic subsurface seawater microbial communities from Kabeltonne, Helgoland, North Sea - Helgoland_Spring_Bloom_20160517_1 | ecosystem: Environmental > Aquatic > Marine > Epipelagic ...
TGCATCCATTCAGATACTAATGGCATATATTCTTTTCCAAAAGCTACCTTTTCAGGTATTCTAACAGGTGAACCAGCATCACCACCATAGGGGCTGGATGAAGGGGATTGCCAGTCAATGTTTTTCCCAAACAAAGTGGTTCAAGGTCTAATTTTTTTATAATAGCAATTATTTGATCTGCTTGTTTTTTTAAATAAGGGTGATCATTTATATGGTTTCCCCAGCAAAAAAGAATTTTAGATATATTATTACCGTTATTGATGAGCTCTCTAATAAAATCAATATTTTCTTTTGCAATAACTTGATTTTCTGTTTTTGTTCTATTTTATTCAAATCCCTTGATAATGTTAAATAATAAGGACAAATATTAAAAAGTCTCTCTTTGAATTTCAAAATCTTCCTCGGAACTTTATACTAACAAAAAAGCCAATGGAATTGGCTATGAAGCTTCATCAATTGGCTGCAATCGTAGCACGCACCTTTCTTGAAGGTACTTTTAAAATAAAATGATACTTAAATTAAACGTTATTTTATATTAAAAAGTAACTATACTTTTCATAGAATTCAATTTATTTGGGTTATTAAAACTGAGAAAAATGTAACTTTAGTGATATTATTATTTTTAATAAAATTTTGAATACAATATGGAATTTCTTAATGATGCCGAGCCTTTTAGAATTAAAATGGTTGAACCCATAAAAAAAACAACTCGTGAAGAAAGAGAAAACCTTATAAAAGAAGCTGATTTTAACGTCTTTAAAATTAAAGCTGAAAATGTATTTATCGATATGATTACAGATAGTGGAACCTCTGCTATGAGTAGTAAACAATGGGGTGGTATAATGACTGGTGATGAATCTTATGCCGGCAGTTCTAGCTTTTATCGTCTGAGAGATTCTGTACAAGATATTATGGGATTTAAATACGTTCAACCAACACATCAGGGAAGAGCCGCTGATTTTATCATGTCTCAAATCTATGGTACCAAAGGAGGTTATATTTTAGGAAATCTTCATTTCGATAGCTTTAAAGGACATTCTGAAATTGCAGGCTCTATACCAATCGATTTAATTATTGAAGAAGGTAGAACTGCTAACTCAAATCCATTCCCATTTAAAGGGAATATGGATATTGAAAAATTAAACTTATTCATAAAAGAAAAGGGTAAAGAAAACATCCCTCTAATTATCATTACAGTAACTTCAAATGGAAACGGTGGGCAGCCTGTATCTATGGAAAATATTAGGTCCGTTTCTGTCATTGCTAAAGAAAATAATATTCCTCTTATGATTGATGCAGCTCGTTTTGCTGAGAATTGTTATTTCATAAAGGAAAGGGAACAAGGGTATGAAAATAAATCTATTAAAGAAATTTCTAACGAAATGTTTTCCTACGCAGATGGTTGCGTAATGAGCTCTAAAAAAGACGGCTTAGTAAACATAGGTGGATTTATATGTACCCGCCATGAAGAATTATTTCCAGCAATCAATCAATTGGCTATTATTAATGAAGGGTTTGTAACCTATGGAGGCATGAGTGGAAGAGATTTAGAAGCTCTCGCGATTGGACTTCATGAGGGAATTGATCAGGAGTATTTAAAATACAGAATTGAACAAGTAAAATACTTAGGGGAGGAACTATTTAAAAGAGGAGTCCCAATAATATTACCCACAGGAGGTCATGGAGTATATGTTGATGCACAAAAATTTTATCCCCAAATTCCTCAAAGCGAGTTCCCTGGACAAGCTTTAGTAGTTGAACTTTATAAGACTGCTGGAGTCCGAGGGGTAGAATTAGGCTCCTGTGCTTTTTCAAAAAAAGATAAAGAAACAGGTGCTACTATATATCCAGATCTAGAATTAGTTCGCTTGACTGTTTCAAGGAGGGTTTACACGCACCGTCATATGGACGTTGTAATTAAAGCTCTTGAGAATGTCTATAAAAGAAGAGATCAAATGAAAGGATTGAAGCTGACTTATGAGGGTCCTATTATTAGTTTACGCCATTTTACAGCTAAATTTGAACCAATAGCCTAAATATTTTAAAATGAATCATTCTTTTAATTTTTTTTCTCCTACTCAACTTATTTTTGGATCTGGTAGACTTGAAGAATTAAAAGAAGTAGCACCTAAATATGGTAGTAAATGTCTATTGGTTTGTAGACCTCTAGAAGGTTCACTAAAATTGACCTATCAAAGAGTTGAAAATTTATTAAATTCTGTAAATGTTGAAGTTATCTTTTTTGATGAAATTATTCCAAATCCTACAATTGAAGGAATTGAAAAAGGAGTAATAACAGCTGTAAAAAATCAAGTGGATTTTGTTCTAGGTGTTGGAGGAGGCTCTGTTATGGATTCTGCAAAATTAATTGCATTACTTCACAATCCAGAGGGAGTAATAAATTGGGGGAAAGCTTTAATTTCCTACGATCATCCTTTTAATTATGTTGCTTCAAAACAACACACACTTCCTTTTATTGCTGTTTCCACAACTTCAGGTACTGGCTCGCAATGTACCCAAGCTGCTGTAATTAGTGATAATCAAAAGAAAGAAAAAATTACTTTATTTCACTTAGATTTATTTCCCAAAGTTGCAATCATAGATCCAGAGCTAATGACATCAGTTCCTGAAGGTGTTACGGCTGCTACAGGTTTTGACGCTTTTACTCATGCTTTTGAAAGCTATCTTGGTAGTCGAACGTCACCACTCACAAAACAGATGTCATTTCAAGCCATTGAATTGGTAATAGAAAATTTACCTAAAGCAATAAAGGAACCTAATAACGTTGAGTATAGAACTCAGCTTGCATGGGCAGACACTTTAGCAGGAATGTGTTTATCAAATGGAGGCGCCGATTTACCACATCCACTAGGTGAAATAATTGGTGGAATTTGTCCTAGAATTGCTCATGGTGAAACCCTAGCTATGGTCTACCCTTCTTATTTAGAATATAAAAAAAATATTTCCCCCGATAAATTCAAAGAAATTGCTGTCTTTCTTGGGTTGAAAAAAGATCCTTCTGAACTCTCTTCAAAAATAATAGAATTACTAAATATTACTGATCTTTCAAATGCTTGTAAACGTGCAGAATTAACACAGGAGGAAAAAAATGAAATCTTAACTCATCCATTACTAACCAAACTTGAACCCAAAAACAGTGATAAAATTGTTAGTATTATGAAAAAAAGTATCATTTAATTTATAACGTATGAAGAAAATTAAAATAGCAGCTGGATTGGCTCATGTAGATTATGGCCATTTGGCAGATCTTGCCAGAGTTGCAACTGAAGCTGGAGCAGATTATATCCATTCGGATGCTGCTGATATGCATGATTTGAAAAATATGCAATTAATGGGTGGTCATCAAATCATTGACGGAATTAGAAAACATACTGATTTACCTATTGAATGTCACATATATACTAAAACTTGTGATTTATTATTTATTGACAAGCTAGCTGAAGTTGGAACAAACATGCTCATCCTGCCAGCAGAACATTTTATAGGTGCACCCTTAGCATACATTATTAATTGGTGCAGAGAACGCTCCATGAAAGTTGGACTAACTATTGGCCTTTATACTCCCTTATCTTTTGTTGAAGAATCTATATATGATATTGACCGTTTACATATTGTCGTTCACGGGGTAGATGAAACTGACGGCAAAGATAATTGGGGTTGGAGAAAATCGTGTTTAGACCTTTTAAAAAGGGCTCGTCGGCTTGTTGACGAAAAAAATCCAAAATGTGAAATCGCAATTGACGGTGGAATTCGAGCAGATAATCTGGATCCATTAATAGCTTGCGATCCAGATGTTGTAGTATTGTCCTCTGCTATTTTTAAAGATTCAGAAGGAATAAAAGCTGCTTTAACTAAGTGCAGAACAGCAATAAAAAATGCACAATCCTAAATTTGAAAGATGGCTAAATTATCCCCTGTTTTTATTGAACTTGGTCTACAAGGACAAAATAAGGTTCATGTTATCTCTGAACTAGTTGATAAACTTCATCAGAAAGGCTGTCTGTTTGAAAAAAAACAATATCTAGATGCAGTACTAGAGCGTGAAAATCTTTTATCTACCTACTGTGGTCATCATATAGCAATTCCTCATGCCGTTTCAAAAGCAGTTAAAAAAGCAGCCTTTGGTTTCTGTAGAATAACTCCACTAGAATGGGATAAAGATGATGAAAAGGTTCAATTTATTCTCATACTAGCTATACCTGATTCATCCAGTAGTAAGAATAATAGGCATATAGATATGATGTCACAAATAGCTGGTTTAGCCTTGGAAGATAAAGTAAGAAAGATTTGGAAAAGTGCTAAGACAAAAGATATCATTATAAAAACATTTCAGTAAATATTTAAATCATGAATTTTTGGAAAGAAACAGCTGATATATTTAAAGAGACTGGAACTCACTTTAGAACGGGGGTCTCCTACATGCTTCCAATTCTCCTTATTGGTGGTGTGGTAGGAAGCCTAGCAGTTTTAGGAGGAGGCGAATATATAGAAGGATCTATTTGGAAAGTTTTTAAAAATGTTGGAGCAATTGGCCTGACCTATTTTGTTCCCATTATGGCTGCCTATACAGCATATAGTATTTGTGACACTCCTGGGATAGCGCCAGGTTTTATTATAGGAATTTTAGCCCAACAAATTGATACAGGTTACTTAGGTGCCCTCTTGGGTGGGATATTAGTAGGTTATGTGACTTACATGCTTATGAAAATAGAATTACCAGACATTATTCAAAGTACCTGGGGATTTTTAGCGCCTGTAGTTAGCACTTTAATTGTTGTAGTTTTTATGGTCTACTTTTTAGGCCCCCCAATCTCTTGGTTAATGGGTATAATTTCTTCTTTCTTGTCAAATTTAGGAGAAGAGGGTTCAGCAGTAATGGGGGCAGTCATGGGATTCTTGGGTGGAATTGATTATGGAGGCCCCTTTAGTAAAACTCAAAGTACCTTTGCCACTGCTGTAATGGATATAGATCTTTACGTTCCTTTAGGAATTTGTGGGAGTATTGTTATAATACCTCCACTAGGCATGTGTCTAGCCACGTTTTTAAAACCTAAGCTTTATACTAAAGTAGAAAGAAATTATGCTAAAAGTTCATGGATTTATTCAATAGTAGGAGGGTTTACAGAAATTGTCATTCCACTTGCAGTTGGAGACTTGGTTCGTGTAACTATTGCCACTGCTCTTGGATGTACTATTGGGGGAACCATAGCAGGAATATTTTTGCTAGAGCTAAGTACTCCAGTATTAGGTATTGCACAATGGTTTTTTTATAATAAACCGTTGATATTTGTAATTTGTGTAGTTGTTGGGTCAGTAGTAACAGCACTAACTGCAAATTTACTTAAGAGTGTTAGCAAAAGAGACATCTCAGCCCTAGATGCTGCTGATGCTGAACTTGAAGAATTTTAATTTGATTAAGTATGAAAATAGCGTTAATAACAGCATGCCTAGCTGGGGTTGCACACAGTAAGATGGCTGCACTAGCTCTAAAAAAAGAAGCAAAAAAAAGAGGATATGAAATTGCTGTTGAAGAGCAAGGTGGACACAAAATACCAATAAAACTCTCCAAGCAAGACATAGCTGAATCTGATATCGTAATTATAGCAAAAATGGTTTCTATTTCTGGGAAAGAACGTTTTAAAGATAAAACGATTTTAGATGTAAGTGTAAATCAAGCAGTTCGTAAACCTGGTTTGATTTTAGATAAAGCTGAAGATTTGATTTCAAATTAAAATTATGATTAAAACATCATTAATAATTAAGGACAAGATAGGATTTCATGCCAGAACTGCCGCTATTTTTGCTAAAGCTGCATCAGATTTTAAATCAGAAATTTTTGTTGAGTTTAATGGGAAAAGAATAAATGCTAAGAGTACTTTATCACTTATGACTTTGGGTGTTAAAAGTGAGGATAAAATTGAATTGTTTATTAACGGTATTGACCAAAATAGTGCTTATCAAACATTGGTTGATTTAGTAGAATCAAATTTTAAGAATTAGTATATCAAAACACTTCAAGGCATAGTGGCGAGTTCTGGAATGGCTATAGGTAAAGCAATAGTCTTTGAAAATCGAGATAAATATAAAACTCCAATAAAGACAACTGCCAATGCTAATGAAGAAATAAATAATTTTACTAATGCACTACCAGTTGCAATAGAGAAAATTGAAATTTTAAAGAGGAATTTAGCTATAAATCTTCCAAAAGATGAACTTGAAATTTTCGAGTCTTATTCTGCTATGGTTAATGATCCAGAAGTAATAGAAAAAACTATTAGTCTTATCGATAATTATAATTGTAATGCTGACTTTGCTTATTATGAAATTTCAAAAGAATTCATTGAGACACTGGAACAAATAGATGATCCGTATCTAAAACAAAGAGCTGAGGATTTGAAAATGATATCTAAAATGATAATAGAAATTTTACAAGGAAATAAATATAATTCGCAAGACTTAAGTTCACCTAGTATAGTAGTTGCTGAAAAAATAAATACTGCCCAACTTGCAGAATTAAACCAAGAATATCTTTTAGGACTTATAACATCTAAAGGGGGAATCACAGACCATACCTCGATTATAGTTAAAGCTTTAGGAATTCCATATTTATTAGAAGTAAAAGAAGCTCATCAAAAAATAAAAACAAATGATTTATTAGTAATTGATAGCAAAAATAATTGTGTGCATCATAATCTAAATAAAAAGGACATAGGAAGATTTAATGGCCAAATAAATTTGGATCAAAAAATAATGAAAAAATTCATGCGTGATGCTCAAGGAGAGGCATTTACAAAGTCAGGGAAAACAATTAATGTCTTAGCAAATGTTGGATCATTAGAAGATGCAGTTCAAGCTCTGAAATTTGGAGCAGACGGGATAGGATTACTTAGAACCGAATTATGTTTTTTAAAACGTTCTAGTTTTCCAAGTGAAAAAACGCACATTGATACCTATACCAAAATTCTCGATAAATTACCAGAAAAGACGCACACTCTCCGCCTTTTGGATTTTGGATCTGATAAAAAAGTTTCCTATTTACCTGACTTAAAAGAAGATAATCCTGCTCTAGGAAATAGGGCTCTTCGTCTCGGATTTTATTATTACAAGAAACTTTTAAAACCTCAGATACGTGCTTTTCTTAAACTTTCGAAATTATATAAAATCAAAATTTTATGCCCCATGATTGCTAATAATCAAGATCTAGATCAAATTCTAAATGCAATTAAATTGGAACAAAAAGAATTAAATCATTTAGGTGAGGAAATTAAAATCTTACCTCCAATAGGTATCATGGTTGAAATACCGAACGTAGCTGTCAATCCTGAAAATTTTATCTCGAAAGCAGACTTCTTTTCTTTTGGCACAAATGATCTTGCCCAATTTCTAATGGCAGCAGATCGAACTAATGAAGATGTTTCTAGATATCTCGCTTCAGCTGATCATAGTATAATTCATTTGATCAAAAACTTTGCGAAACACGCTAAAAAACATAAAAAAGAGATTAGTATTTGCGGAGAACTAGCCTCTAATAAAAAATATTTAGCTCAGTTTTTAGAAATGAATCTAGATGGAATAAGTATGTCGCCAAGTTTAATCCCTGAAATAAAAGCAGAAATTAAATTACTTGACTAATCATTTCAAGAAAATATAGTTTCTTTCAATTACTAAATTATTAATCGTTAGAAATTCAATAAAAATATCTGAATGTTATTTATGTATTTAAAAATATGCGATATTGATATGAAACTTATATATTTAAAAAAGGTGTAAAACATCCTTTGTCGAAACTATGAATAATAACAATATTTCTTTAATATGAATTTAAACTTTGATGTTAATGGAGATGGAATACTAGATATTGTTCCAGATTCTGAAGGGATTAGTAATCCGAATTATGACCCATTAAAAAGATATTGGGGGATGTATTATAGGGGAGATTCCTCTGGGAGATTTGAGTTAGACTTTTTCAACCCTAATCAGCCAAACTAAATTCACTTTCCCTACTTCAAGACCCTTAAATCCTATAGATAACAAAGGTTTAGCTGTAGCGAGTTAGGTGACCTTTAACCTATTGATAATATTAGCTTTAATGGGTGTTGTACGACCGTATTTTGTTTGGGGAAAGTTTGTAGTGTGTTTTGAAATAAATCCCATTCTCTCTATATTAGTAGTATTATTAACCATAAATCAATTAAAATGAAGAAAATATTTTTGTGTTTTAGTTTTCTATTACTCACTTTCTGTAATTCTGACAAGAAACAGCCAAATTCCAAAATTGAAATCTATGACAATTCTATAGAATCAATAATTGATATTTCAGCTACTATTGAAATCATTGCTGATTCAATTGCATTACCTGAAGGACCTATTTGGGATGAAAAATCAGAATCACTTTATTTTAGTGACGTAATAAACAACAAGATTTTCAAATGGAATGAAGTAAATGGAACTTCTGAATTTATTGTTCCAAGTGGAAATACTGGATACGCACCAAACTTAGGGGAGGGAATTTTAGGAGCTAATGGTCTTGCTTTAGACATGAAGGGAAATCTCATTTTATGTCAACATGGGGACAGAAGATTGGCTATGTTAAAAAATATGGAATCTGATGTTCCTCAGTTTAACACAATAGTTGACAATTTTGAGGGAAAAACATTAAACAGTCCCAATGATATTACTTTATCTAAAGATGGGACTATGTATTTCACTGATCCTCCTTTTGCTTTTTTTGATGCAACAACTTTTTCTTTCGTAGAAACAGAAATGAGAAAGTTAAACTTTAATGGCGTATTTAAATATGACCCTAATGATATGACCACAACATTAATAACTAAAGATATTGATGTTCCAAATGGCATTGCTCTTTCGGAAGACGAAAAATCACTGTATGTAAATAAAATGGGAATTTTAGATAATAGTCCAGCTATTAAAAAAATTAATTTAGAGACAAATGAAGTAGAAACTTTTTTTGATGGTAAAGATCTTTTTGGTAAAGTGGAAGGAAACTTTGATGGTATGAAAGTTCATTCAAGTGGACATGTTTTTACATCAGGACCAGGAGGCTTACTTGTTATTTCACCATCGGGAAAGTTGAAAGCAAAAATTGATTTTGGGCATATTACAAATTGTGCTTTTGATAAAGATGAAAAATATCTTTATGCTACAGGATTTTTATCAAACCCAAAAGTTTATAGAATTAAACTTAAATAGTTTAGAACAAGGAATAAAGCCCTCCCAAAGTGGAGGGTTTTTCTTTTACACCAATGGACACAACCCAAATTCCTTGCAATTCATTGATATCATTGCGTTAAGCTAGGAATCCTGAGTAGTGGTTTTAGGGGGAGTTGTTTGGGGAAAGTTTGTAGTGTGTTTTGAAATAAATCTCATTCTCTATATCTTAGAAGCATTATTAATCATAAATCAATTAAAATGAAAAAAGTACTTTTTTTACTTTTAGCTATTGCGCTTATTTCTTGTAACAATAAACCTCTTAAATCAAAACAGGAAATTCTAACTGAACAAACCAGAGAAATAGTTTTAAAAGCATTCAATGCTCAAATGGACGGAGAAATTGAATTATTGAAATCACTCCTTGCCGATAACTTCACTTTTACTTTAACTGGGCAATTAGATATTTCAAAAACTTATAGTTGGGATGAGTTTTTAGAGTTTGCAGGTTATTTTGGTTCGCTTCTCAAAGGAGATGTTGGAGTTGAATACAAAAGTATAATTGTAGATGGAAGAACAGCAATGGTTTTTGCAGAAGGAAGAATGGAAGGAGTTGGAGGGAAGTATGAAAACGATTATGCCATTAAATACACTCTTAATGAAACTGGTCAGATAATTGAGCAAAAAGAATATTTAAGTGATATCCTATTAGCAACACAGCTTTATGGGCAAGAAATTTGTGGAGAGAAAAAGACCTTATAAAACAGGCATATATTCTTCATTAAGTTTGAGAGGAAAACACGGAATAGAGGTATTTTATATTTTTTATATTAGTAACTTATTAATCATAAATCAATTAATAATTTACTATGGGTGTTTATTTGATTATTGATGTTTTTTTTAAAAAACAATTAATATTGCTTTTCAGATTTAAAAAATGGACAAACGCTTACTTACATCAAAATTTCCCGAATGTGGTGTTACAACTCTTTATGTAAATGGTAAGACTTATACACGTGAAGAATTTCATAAAGCTCAACGATTAGAATTAAGACGTGGAAAATCAGGTCGTTTTGTAAGTAAAGTTATTACCAGATAATACTAATCCTTGAAGGGAGCATCAAAAAATCAATACAGTGAGAAATATTCTACTTATTATTTCAATATTTATTTTCGCATTTTTTAGCTGTACTAAAGAGTTTGTTAACGAAAAAAGTCTAAACTTCTTTAATGATAACTTTAAAAACAAAACTATTGTAGTAGCAGGTTCAACCCTTGATGACGGTGCAGTAGTTTGGATTAACGAGAATAAAATTAAGTTAATTGGCAATGCTTTAGAAGCAACAGGTCTATTCCATCAAAGCAATAAGATATACGTTACGGGATGGACATATGGAGGAACAGGGAGTGTTTGGGTCATGGATATGGATGGATCTAATCAAATTCAAACTGAACTTGAAGGAAAATTTTCGGAAGGCCAGAGAATAACTATTCATAACGGAGATATCTACGTTGGGGGTTATTTTCAAAACGGATCTTGTTTTTGGAAAAATGGATCTAAAATAAATCTTACTATAAATGCGGATTCCATGAGTTGGGGAATTGGAGTTGATGAAAATAGTAATCTATTCAACGTTGGTTACTATATGAAATCCCATTCACTAATACCATCATATTGGAAAAATGGTAAAAGAAAAAATCTAAGTAAACCAACCCATGGTGATGGTGAGGCCAAGTATATTGAGATTGTAAACAATAAGAAGTTTATTGGAGGCACTACATCAGCACCGCATAATTTTCTAGGTTATATAACTAAACCTACATATTGGGTTGAGGGTAAAAGGAAAACTGGAAATATTGGTTCTATTGATGAAGGATGGCAGAATAGTGAGGTGTTTGACATGTTGGTCGATGATAAAGAAAATGTTTACTTAGCTGGTTTCTCACAAGATATGGATGCAGAATATCCTACTTATTGGAAAAATGGTCAAAAACACTTAATCTCAAATGGTGAAGTTTCTGGAGTTATTAGAGGTATAGAAACTGTTGATGGTGAACTAGTATCAACTGGCACCTTATCATATTTTCCAGGCACACCATGTTTATGGGTTGGAGATAAAACATATTTATATGATCAAAATGCAGTTGGTGAAGTTTGGGATATGTTGGTGATTAATTAAAACGTATTGAAATTACACTTATAAATTAATCCCTAGAGATTCCTGTCGATGTATTAGTGTTTATATATTTTAGGATATCTTATTTGTACTTTAATAGCCCTAATTTCATCAAAAATATTATTTACTTCTTTATTTATTCACCCACTTCTCCTTTCATAACTTTATGCTTATTCTATAATATGTAAAGTCTTTCTTTTATGATCAAATCATTTCCTGTCCTTTTTTTAATTCTTCAATATGTTCAGTCACTTTTTAATAAGTTACTTAATAAGCGATAAATAAAATTCCAATTTTCAAATAGCAACTTATACTTTTATTGGCATATTTTTATTATGGATTCTCTTAGCAAAATTTTTTTTAAGGAATTAATTGTTGTTGAACAAATGACTACTATGTATTGGAATAACAAAAGATATACAAAAGAAGAAATAATTGATATTAAGAAAAAAATAGAAGAAGGTAAGTTATAGCTTAGATGCGGTTACAAAAATATATTATTAGAGTAACTGATTAATATATAGAGAAATGACATTAGCCTGCTGGCTATAAAAATAGATGATGGAAGACCAGTTAGCGTCTCCTTTTCACTTTCTATAACAGTTAGATTTAAATGAAAAAACTACTTCTTTTTTTATTAGTAACTCCTTTAATTTGTTTTGGGCAGACCTCTCTAGATTTTTTTAATAGTGGTATAGTAAAAGATAGTCTAAATGACTACAAAGGATCGATTGCAGAATTTACTAAAGCAATAGAACTTGAGCCAGATAATACTGAATACTATAGCGCAAGAGGTAAATCAAGGTATTTTTCAGATGACTTTGAAGGATCAATAGCAGACTATACCAAAGCTATAGAATTTGAGCCAGACAATTCTGAATACTATAACTCAAGAGGTAAATCAAGGTATTTTTTACGTGAATATGATAAAGCTATAATTGACTTTAATAAAGCGATAAAACTTAAGCCAGATAATGCAGAATATTATTACGAAAGAGGTTATGCAAAATATTCTTCACTTGATTATAAAGGAGCTATAGCTGATTTTAAAGCTTCAATAACTATTGATTCTTTAGAACCACTTTACTATAAAAATTTAGGTGATGCTTTAGAAAAAAGCGAAAAATTTAAAGAGGCAAAAGTTCAATATCTTATAGCTGAAAAACTTGATTCTTCAGGTGGTGCTATAAAATATAACACTAAGGGTGATCATTATCCCTATGTTCTCTTACAAGACGAGCAATTAAAATTTCCTATACAAACTGATATAGAGCTATTTATAGAGGACATTTTTAATTTTGACACTAAAAACGATCGATTCTTTTTAAGATTCAAATATATAATATACTCTCCATATCCAGCAGATTATATAAATAATCAAAACGAAAACCTAAATAGTATAACAGATATAAGGGAGATAGTAAAAGTTGATTACATCAATTCTGATCAAACGAAAGCTAGTGAACTAGTTTACGACTCCATTAAAAACACTTTTGGATATAGTTACGAAGGATCACTTGAGAGTAGTTTTTACCATAATTGGAATTTAAGAGACTATCCTTTTGATGAACAAAATATCCAAGTTAGATTTAAGTCATCTCTTGATTCTACTATATTTAAATTCAATGAATCTAAAAAATTTCCTGCTACATTTAATAAAAAAATGATTGGTCTTAAGGATGGCTTTAAAATAAAAGAGATTACTTTCAATACTGATTACACAAATGGTTGGGAAGAATTGAGTTTATCGCCCACACTTGTAAGAAATATAATTTATCCACTAGGTGTTTTTAACATAATTGTTTCAAGAGAGGGTTCTTGGCTATTCATTAAATTATTTTTAGGCTCTATATTGTCTTTTATAATCTCATGGATCGTTTTTTTAATACCTAAGGAAGAATTTGATTCCAGAATTAGTTTAACTGTTGGTGGTATTTTTGGTGCAATTGGTAACAGATATTTTGTTGATTCTACAATACCTCCTGTTCAGTTTTTAACTAAAGCCGATATGATAAATAATCTAATTTTATTATTACTTATTTTAAATATTTTAATAGTCATAGTCCAAAAAAACAATAAAATAAATTTTGGTTTTTTAGAGCAGAATAAGTACGCAATGAGAGTTACCGGTATCGCTTTTGTTGTATTGAATACATTGATTGTTTTATTGTAATCAAATCATCATCAGATCCTACTCCTTTTCTTTCCGAGATAAATCACTACATCAACTTTAAAATAAAGCAGAGATTATTCTTTATATTTTCCCTGAAATCTATATAAGTTTAGTTCGGCAAATGTTTTCTGATAGTCAAAATGCAAATAAATAAACCTGTTGATTATTTAGATATAAAAATAAATAGGAATTAATAGAAGGGTTTAGTTGATTTTGCAGTTGGTAAAATAGTGAAATTACTACTTAGTTTAATCTATTCAATCACTTCTGTTGAATTTTCAGTGGTTGATTTTGATCTTTTTTTAGATGCACTAAATTTCATGTATATTTCATGAGATGGACTATTAGTGGATGCCGTCCAACCTCCTAAATGTCTTGCAATTGAATACCCTATAGAAAAAGAAGAATTTAATTTAACTCCTGAAATAACACTTATACTTTCACCAAATTTATTTGTAAAAAACCCTCTTTGACTCCCTCCATAATTTACACCAAGCCAAAATAAATCTTCATAAAAAATAATAGAGGAGACATCAATACTTGTAGGAGTGTCCGCAGTCTTTTTTAATAAAAAGTTGGGTTTAATTGTTAATTTATCACTTAGTACTTTTGTAAAACCACCTGATAAATAGTAATGTCTTTTTTTGTTTATTTTTTTAGATTCAAAAAAATATGGAATAGAAAAGCCTAGATATAATTTATCGGTTTGAAAATATAATCCAAATCCGATATTCTCAACAAAATAACTGTCTATTTTTCCAGCATTTGGATCAGATAAGTCATCAAAGTCTAAACTATTATAATTAATGTTATAGTCGTTTCCACTTAGTTTGAGACCTAGTGAAAGTCTGTGGTTATTTGAATTTAGTTGAAGATGATAAGCGGCATTAATTGCAATAAAATTATTATTTACCGGTCCGATTTTATCACTAATTATTTCTAAACCAGCTCCCAAGCTATTTTTAAAAGGGGTGTCTAAAAGAATTGAATTTGTTACTGGATTCCCATCAAAGCCTACCATTTGTATACTGTGAATCGAGCTTATTGATAAATTTTCATCCAACCCAACAAAAGCAGGATTAAACAACTGGCTATTAAACATGTAGTGATTGAAGCTGAGCTCTTGCTGTCCTCGAATCAAAAATATATTAGAGAATATAAAAAATACAACTATTCTAAAGTTATAATTATTCATTATTCATGCGTGTTAGATAGACATATCCTTTTTTTATATTTGATCCATCTCCATTTAAGTCCAAAAGATAAAAGTAGGTACCCACTGGAAGATTTGAAGAGGTACTTCCACTTGAATTATAATTACTTCCATTCCAATCGTTTTGATATCCTTTGGTTTCATATACACTTACTCCCCATCTATTGAAAATTCGAATTTGGTTATTTGGATAATTTTCATTTAAATCTCCTCTGATGGTCCACGTATCATTTATTCCATCTCCATCGGGAGAAAATGCGTTTGGAATAATTAAATAGGTGATTATTAATTCGCTTGGCTTGGAAATAATTTCTTCTTGACAAAGATAACTTGGAGAGTTAGTTATAACCCTATAGCTCCATCCCTCCATACTAAATAAAGGATTAGAAATAGTTAATTTATTAGTTCTTGTCCCACCATACAGATTATCGTCAGTAATTTCGATCCATTCACCTGTATTAGACGAAGGAGAACCTAAGCTTTTATTTACCTGCCATTTATAAGCAACATTATCTACTGAATTGACTAAAATTGAAATTTCAATTTCTGATTCTCTAATGATCCTAGTCGTATTATTAGGTTCTTTAATTATTTCAAAAGTGTCTGAGCCTGCATCCAAGAAATCTAATATTCCATTGCTATCATTATCTGCTATTTCTAAGTATCCTTGACTTGAAGAAACCATCCCATTAGAATCAATTACGGGGGTTCCGCTACCTAATATTCCATCTAAATCAAGATCAAAGTAACCAGCTTCACTTGCATCAAAGCACCCATCTCCGTCACTATCCTTGTCTTGACTATTTGGAATTCCATCATTATCTATATCGCCAAGACCTTCTTTAGTGTCTTCGATTCCATCATTATCATCATCTAAATCTTGATTATTTCCAATACTATCGTTGTCAGTATCAATCCACTCGAGTCTGTTGAGTGGAAATTTATCAACTGAATTGATATAATTATCTCCATCGCAATCTAATTTCCCCCATTGATCGCTAAAAGGGGAATCAATAAATTCTAGATCAAAATCACAAGGGTCTTTGGGGTTCGTTTTACTATTTACAACTTCTTGCCAATTACTTATGCCGTCTCCGTCACAATCAAATCCCCTATCTGGAAAAATAGTTATACTAGAATAGTTGTAATCACACCTATCATTAACATTAGTCCCATCATATATTTCCTTCCCATTTAGGACCCCGTCTCCATCACAATCTAAAGCTTGCCAGGCTAGACTGGTCCCTGAGCTTACGCTGCTTGGAATAAAGCTACATCCATTAAGCGGATCCGTATTGTCGGTAGCCTCTTTTGAGTTTATAACACCATCACCATCACAGTCCTCTCTTGAAGTTACTGCTAGAGTTATACTATCTATATTAAAGGAGCAGCTGTTTAAAGTATTTGTATTGTCAGTAGCCTCTTTCGAGCTTATAACCCCATCTCCATCACAATCTACACCAATACTAGTTACATCTACTGATCTACTTTCGGCTTTAAAACTACAAGCATTTCTAGGGTCAGTGTTGTCAGCGAGCTCATCTCCATTTATGACTCCATCTCCATCGCAATCTAAAACATTCCACTCTGAAGCGATATTATTAAATCTTACATCTAGGAAAAAATAACTGCATGGATCTTCACAATTTGACCCATAGATTGTTTCACTAGCACAACAGACACCATCACCATCAATATCACAAGTATTAAGATTATCAGGATCATCAGGATCATCAGGGGAAAATGGTGAACACTCACTAAGTATAATTGTTGAAGAAGTAGTTGAGTTTCCACAAAGGGACGGAACTTCATAGAAGATGGTATACGTTTCAGGAGTTGAACTCTGAAAATCAATTTTTCCCGTTGTTGGATTTAGGTCCAGTCCACTAGGTATACTATAAAATGTACCTGAAACTAAGCCGCCAATTGACGGTGTAAGATCAGAGTCATTTCTGCAGAATACTATCCCTGGAGTATAGCCGTAGTCAAAAGTACCAGTAACAAGAGAGGATATGGTTACTGAAATAGTGGTACTACTAACACATCCAAGTGTAACAGAAGTTGTATAGGTAATATCATAAATTCCAGGGTCAGAGGTAGAAGGCGTTATAAATCCTGTTATTTGATTAATTGAAAGACCGGTAGGACTCGATGTAAATGTTCCACCTAAAGTTACAATCGTGGGGGAAATAGTAGAACTATTTTCAGTACAGAATAGATTCGAGCCGTAGCTAAAGCTTGGATTGTCTTCGGGCTTTATTTCAATTGTTGATGAAGAGGTATCTTGGCAATCACCAGCTGTAGTATATTCAATAGTATAACTTCCAACCGATGATAAGCTAGGGTTTATAATTCCTGTGGTTAAATCAATATTTAAACCTAATGGAGGGCTTACAGAAAATGTACCAGCAGGAGTCACTATTGTTGGAGTAACGGTTGATATGTAGCTAACACAGTATGAGGCATAAGGATAGCTGAAGGTAGGATCTTCTTTAAAATCATTAATCTCTAAAATAAATGAAGATGTTTCAGAGCATATACCTGAAATAGTGTACTCTATTGTATAGGTAGCTACAGAGGAAAGGTTTGTGTCAATTTCTCCTGTGGAAAAATCAATATTTAATCCAGGGGGGGTAAATGTAAAAGTACCACCTAAGGTTTCTACTGTTGGTGTAACGGTACCTAAAGTCCCTTTGCAGTAAATATTTTGTGGATAATTAAAGGATGAACTTTCTCCTAAATTAATTGTGATAGTAGCACTTGATGTAGCTGGACACAGACCAGAGGTTGTGTATGTAACAGTATAAGTTCCAGGAGTAGATGCAGAAGGCGAAATTACACCCGTAGAGGAATTAAATGACAGGCCCTCTGGAGAAGCACTGAAAATACCTCCTGGAGTTCTTAATATTGTTGGGGCAATTGAATTTAGTAGATTAGAGCAGTAAGAACTTTCAGAAAAACTAAAAGTCGGATCGTCAGCAGGTAAAATTTCAAATGATACACTAACAGTTTCTGAACATACACCAGGGAGGGTATATTCTATGGTATACGAACCAACAGAAGAAATAGAGGGAGTAATTACACCTGTAGAGGAATCAATTGCTAATCCACCTGGAGAAACAAAAAAACCTCCTCCCGCTATAGTTAAGGAGGGAGTAAAGGAAACAGATCTGTCAACATTTATACAACTACTATAACTAGGGTATGAAAGTGTTGGTGAATCTGATGCAGTAATAGTGATGGCTGAAGACGAAGTTTGTGGGCATGGACCGATAGTTGTGTAGGTTACAGTATACGTTCCTGGGGTAGATGTAGAAGGCGTAATTCCACCTGTACTCGTGTTTAATGTCAAACCACTTAGGGCACTAAAAACCCCTCCTAGATTTCCTGTTATAGTTGCAGAAATTACTGAAACAGTGGATTGGCAGAAATTATTTGAAGAATAACTAAAAGCCGGATCACTAGCAGGAAAAATTTCAAACGTTACACTTACACTTCCTGTACATGTTCCAGTGGTGGTGTATGTAATGGTATACAAATTAACAGACGACCCAGATGGCGTAATTACACCTGAAGAATCAATTGCTAGTCCACCTGGAGAAACAGAAAAACTTCCTCCCGCTATAGTTAAGGAGGGAGTAAAGGAAACAGATCCGTCAACATCAACACAGCTACTGGGACTAGTGTATGAAAGTGCAGGATTATCTTTTGCAGTTATTGTTATGGTTACAGTTGATGTTTTTGAACATGTTGCAGCGGTTGTGTAGGTTACAGTATACGTCCCAGGGGTAGATGTTGAGGGTGTAATTCCACCTGTATTCGTGTTTAATGTCAAGCCGACTGGAGCACTAAAAACTCCTCCAGGCTCTGTTATATTATTTGGGATAACTGAATCATCGGACTGACAATAAGTAGTAGGTGAAGGATAAATAAAACCAGGATCAGAATCTCCAATGGTAACTGTTGAACTTGCAGTATGTGTTTTACCACTTGTGGGTTCTGTCCATGTGGCTAAAACTACATAAGTCCCAGAGGCGGAAGCTGAAACATCAATTATTCCGGCTGA
>Ga0206131_10003277_pt1 | contig 18814 bp, 19 predicted proteins | sample Helgoland_Spring_FD_148636 | JGI IMG/M metagenome (GOLD analysis project Ga0206131, IMG submission 148636) | Pelagic subsurface seawater microbial communities from Kabeltonne, Helgoland, North Sea - Helgoland_Spring_Bloom_20160517_1 | ecosystem: Environmental > Aquatic > Marine > Epipelagic ...
ATTCAATGCCTCTGTGTCTTTTAAACTTAAATCAAAAGAGGTTATACCGTCGTAGTCATCGTCGCATAAAGCCATGGGCGTAAGGGTTACAACAGCGGGCTTGGCCAATACCTCCAAGTTCAATGGCATGGTCGCATAACAGCCCGTTGTATCGTTATTCAATCTTACGTATACCGTTGTGCTGCCACTGTTAAAAGGAATGCCCAATGCCATCACATCTGATTCAGCATCAACCTGTGTGGCATGATAACTCACGCTCATACCCGTCTGACCATTCAATGCCTCTGTGTCTTTTAAACTTAAATCAAAAGAGGTTATACCGTCGTAGTCATCGTCGCAAACTTCAAAAGGAGACATCGTAATCACTTCTGGAAGAGATGCTATTTCGAGTTCAAATGAAACCGTATCATAACAATCTCCCGTAACATGATCTATTCGGGCGACAATCGTTTGGGGGTTGCTCGTATTGGTATAAGGGCTTGAAAGAGGGCTCACGTCATTATCAGCATCACTCTGGTTGAGGTGATATGATACGATATATTGTGTAGGATCTTGTGTGTTTAAAATTATAGCGTCATTATCCGTTAGGGTAAAATCTGCAGATGAAGTTGAAACACATGTAAATAAATCAGATGCAGCGTTAGCAACAGGTGGTGTTATAAATTCAACAACAATTTCGTCAGTGGTTTGACACGATCCGTTCACAGTCATTTCAACGGAATAGGTGCCTGGGTCAACCACATTTAAAGTACTTCCGGTAGCTCCAGAAATAACCACGCCATCTTTCTGCCAAACATGCTCAGCCGATGGGTTGTTGGTGTTTAAGGTTACTGTCTCCCCTATGCATTTTGCTAATCCTGAAGAAATGGTATAGTCGTCACCTAAATCCAAGTCAAGATTAAAACTACCAGCTTCTAAAAAAACTGCACTGTCATACATGCTGTCACCAGCATCTGCAATGCCTAATTTGATAGTATAGGTTTCTCCAGGAATAACTGGAGACATTGCTGTAAACGATCTTGTATAACCGTTATATTCAATAGGTCCAGATCCATCAGCAACATATTGGGCAAAAAACTGAGGGTTAGCACCAGAACAATCCGAGTTATCGGGATGCACCGTGGTGACTAAAACTGGAGTAGTGGTGCCTGGTAGCACAGCCAAATTTGAAACAGTTCCATCAGGATGGGTCAGAAAAAAAGCAAAAACATCAGAATAGTTACATTCAAACCATGAGTCTCCATATTCTTCCGATGCCATCAAAAATCGAAAACTAATTTCGGTGGAATATGGCACGAAATTAAACTCAATGGTCGTAGCATTATAAGTTAGATTTCCAGCTAAAGTAGTTAGATCAGTATCTCCGTCCCAAGAAATACTGCCTGAAGAAAAACCCGTATTTGTATTAGGACCAGCTGCACCATTAGCATCCCCCGAAGCCAATAACAAACCTTCACTAAACGGAAAAGCGCCTGTAGGTTCCTCAAAAAAGGCAATTCCATTTTCATTTGTACTCGCTCCTGTGCTAAAAGAAATGTTTGACACATTTGCACAAATTGAATTAATGAGAACTTCTTCGACCAATTGTTCAACTGTATAGGTGGTCTGATCAACGGTAAGATTTTGCGCATTTATTCGAATCACCGAAAACAAACTGTAAATCAAAATTAGTGTTAAGCGCTTCATAAATAATAGATCTGATTCAAAAAGTCATACAATATAAACATAATTAAACCGTGTTTAAAAATTCACTATATCTTTTGAATGCCATTTGGAATACTTTTTTTAATCAAATTTTATCAAATCAGATGAGCGTAGCTGATAAAAGAATTTGTCTGTATGCCAGTGGAAGTGCAAAGCGCAAAAAAACGAAGTGAAGGAGGAACAAATTACAGGATTCATAAGTAGACAAGGTATTTATTTCAAAATAGTTAAGTCGGTATTAAGGCCGACTATATTAACTCATTTACTGATCAATTTTCATACCAATTAGGCTTGGTGCCTTGATAATATGGCTAACTTTGCCGAAAATAAATAAAGTCATGCCAATTAAGATTGTTAAAACTAATAATCCAAAGATACTTAAATTTGAAACAGAGGGGTTCTTAACGCAGCATCAAAGTCTGGAGTTCAACAATATTGATGATGCGGCCAATGCGCCACTTGTTGGTCAACTGTTTCATTTCCCCTTTGTGAAAAAAGTTTATGTTTCGTTGAACTTCATCGCTATAGAACGTTTCGATATTGTCCAATGGGAAGATGTTGAGCAAGATGTGGCAGACCATATTGAAACGGCCCTCAAAAATGGCATTGCAGTGGTTAATCCTTCCAACAACAAACCTGCACCAGTGACGGTTTATGCCGAGAGCACACCAAATCCTGCAGTGATAAAGTTTGTAGCCAATAAAAAACTGGTTGATGCTACAATTGAATTTAAGTCTATTGACGAGACCGCCTTATCACCTTTAGCCTCTGCTTTATTTCATTTGCCCTTTGTCAAGTCAGTGTTTTTTGATGAAAATTACGTTTCGATCACCAAATACGATGTAGCAGATTGGAATGAAATCACCATGGAGGTAAGAGCGTTTATCCGAACCTATTTAGCCGAAGGTAAGCCGGTGCTATTGGAGCATTTTGAAGAAGAAGTACAAGACGACAAGTTGGATGCGCCGCCTCCAGTAGTTTTAGATGATATTTCTGAAGCAATTGTCAATATTTTAGATGAGTACATTAAGCCTGCTGTAGCCGGTGATGGTGGAAATATCCAATTTTCTTCCTACAATTCAGAGACGAAAGAAGTACAGGTCATTCTACAAGGCGCTTGCAGCGGCTGTCCATCATCGACCTTGACCCTAAAAAATGGCATAGAATCTTTGTTGCATGAAATGCTTGATGGTAAAGTGTCTCGGGTGATTGCCATCAATGGGTAGTTGGTCCTATTTTGGCGGAGGGTTCATAGTGATAAAATCCTTGAGGTAATAGGGCTCAAAATAAGCCAAATCCTCAAAATCTTTATTTTGCATCTTCTCAAATGACAAGCTGGTCATTTGAATAGCCGAAGGCCAAGTCTGATCTGAAAAAATGGCATTCGGGTGTTTGATGATTGTCTTTATTTTATCGATTGCGTCTCCAATAAAATACACTTTTCCGTTACCAAGAAGATCGGCATATGAGTCCGATTCTATCACATGATTGGTTGTGGGTATAATTACTCGATAGTCCTTATCGAAGATCGCTTGATAGACTTCCATTCGACGGGCATCAATCACTGAAACAATAGCGCCCTCGGTAAAATCGAGTTGCATAGCTTGAGCTTTCAGCGTGTCAACGGCTATAAGTGGAACATCTAACGCGTAACATAAACCTTTTGCCAAAGAAGTACCGATACGTAGTCCAGTGTATGACCCAGGACCCTCACTTATGGCTACAGCCTCTAAATCAGTCAAGCTGTATCCGCTTTCAATTAGAACTTGATCAATAAAAGGCTGGAGTTGCTCTGCATGTGAAAAGCCATTTTCGGCCAATTCTCGACAGGCTAATGTTCTGCCTTCTTTCGCTAGACTAACCGAGCAGTTTTTAGTTGTAGTCTCAAGGTTGAGAATCAATCCCATTTACTCAAAAATAGCTTTGCCCAAGTAAAAGTCCAAAACTTTAGTTTTGAAAATAAAGTCATATTTCGCGTTAATCAAAATGGCCTTTGCATTGATCATCGCTAATCTCGATTGTTCCAATTCAAAAGAATTTAAGGCTCCTATATTATAACGTTCTTGGGCGTTAGAAAAAGACAATTTTCTGGCCTCCACGGCAGCTAATGATGCTTGATATGATCTTAATGATGCCTGAGTATCTACAAACGCCCGTTGTATAGTTGCCTCTAAATCGAGTCGCGCTCTGTTTAATTCTAATATAGCGTTTTCCTTTTGAAGTCTCGATTTAGCAAGAGCTGTTTTATTTCTAAATTTTGAAAATATTGGGATATTCACATTAAGATTTAGACCATGCCCCTTATTATCATTGAACTGTTGAAAGAAACTATTATCCTCCGAAAGGTTTGAAAAATTAGCTCCAGAATTAAAGCCATATCCCATACTAATTGATGGGAAAAAACCCGCTTTACTTAGCTTGATATTGATATCGGCTAACTCGAGATTTTTATTTGCAATTTTAATTTCATTTCTGTTTTCCAAAGCGTAGTCGATTATTGGGCTAACGTCGTTATACATGATTGATGGTGATGGATCATCAACTTCAATCACTTGAACATCAAAACCATCAGCAGGAATCAGAATCAACTGCGCCAGTGTCAATAATGAAATGTGGTGGTTGTTTTGAGCTACCGTTAGACTTTGAAGGTCGCCACTCAATGTAGCCTGAGCATCGTAAACATTTGATAATGGCTGCACACCTGAATCGACAAGTTCTTGAACCCGCTCCAATTGACTTTGTGAAAAATCATATTGCGATTGTGCCGTCTCTAAATTTTCCTTGTTGAAAAGGACATTTAAGTAGGCATTCGCCACATTGAGGGCGATATCGTCCTGCAAACGGCGTAATTCGATTTCATTACGCTCATAATTCAACTGAGATTGTTTAAAAGTGTTAAGCGTTCTGAATCCGTTAAAAATCGTTTGATTTAAAGATAGAGAAGCATTGGTTGAATAGAATTGTCTGTCAATAAAATTCCCAGAGAAAAGCTCGGCAGATCCAAAATTAGCAGACTGACTCAGGTTAGCTCCAAATGACGGCAAAAAATCACCTTTAGCTGCCTTGACATCTTGTTCATTCGACTTCAAATTGTTTTCCGATTGTTTGATGCTAATATTGTTTTCCAAAGCCATCTCAACACACTCTTTTAAAGACCACTTGCGGTTTTGAGCTTGTACCTCAGAAGTCAAACCTATTAGTACAATTAAACTTGTTATGTATCTTAACTTATTCATTGGTTTCCTCCTCTTTTTCGCCTTCCTCTGACGCTTGATTCCACACTTTAATTTCATCTGTTTCTTTAACGCCATCTAGGATTTCGACATTAATACCGTCAGACAAACCTAGCTCGACATTTTTTTTGATAAATCGACCAGCCTCATTTCGGATTTCTACAAATGGCTTGTCCGTTATACGATTAAATTGAAGTAAAGCCTCGCGCACGCACATCACACTATCGCGACTTTCAATATCGATTTTTGCATTAGCACTGTAACCTGCTCTGATTTTAAAAGATGGAGCAATCGAAACGTCGGCCTTGATGGTGAACTGCACAGCGCCATTTTCTTCAACACCCTTAGGGGCTAAAAAGGTCAATTTGGCGGGAAATTCTTCTTGATCGATGGCTCCAAGAACAACCATGATTTCTTTGCCTTCGCTAAGTTTTCCAATTTCTGATTCATCTACCTTGCCCTCAAAAATCATTTTACTCATGTCAGCAATAGTTGCGATAGTTGTTCCTGCGTTAAAATTATTACTTTCAATCACTTGGTCTCCTTCACGCACTGGTATTTCTAAAATGGTCCCAGAAATTTGGGCTACAATACTTGTATTCGCGCCGCTTCCTCCAGATACAGATCCCCTTTTAATGATCTGATAATCGTTTTGAGCTTGGGCGTATGATTCTCTGGCTTGATTTAATGACAACTCTGTATTTTCGAAGTCCTGACGAGAAATCACCCCTTTTTCAAAAAGTGTTTTATTTCTATCATAAATGACTTGAGCGTTATCTAAAGCTAATTTAAACGTTTTGATTCGCGAGTTGGCGCTAACCAAAGCTTGTTCGTTTGGAACCACACGTATTGTGGCGATCAGATCGCCTTTACTCACCATATCACCTTCTTCAACAACGATGCGATCTACAATTCCTGAAATTTGGGGTTTCAATTCAATTTCTTCCTCAGGGTTCAATTTTCCAGTAGCTACAACCTTATAGTTTATTGGTGCATAAAAAGGTACTTCAGTAGCAAACTCTTCTACGTCCGAAGCGTTGGAATCTTTGAAATATTTCAAAACAACGATAAATAGTACCATTAGCACTAAACCGATTATAATTTTTACTGTTTTCTTCATGTTATGTAAGCTTAAATTGTATTTTATTTTTATTCTTCTCTTAAGGCTTGAATGGGTCTTACGCTTGTTGCTTTAAAAGCTGGTATTAATCCAATTAATGTTCCGAGTATCACCAATATCGTCAGGGCTAGAAATACAACTGAAATAGATACAGAGGCATTTACCAAAGTGGCGTCAACCCCTTGACCAAATATTGAGTCGATCGCAATTAAAATCCATCCACCTGTGATAATACCGAGGAGTCCTGAAATCATGGTTAAAAAAACGGCTTCGGTTACAATTTGTCTTTTGATTTCGAATGGGGTAGCACCAAGCGCTCGTCTCACACCAATTTCTTTGGTTCTTTCCTTTACGGTGATTAAAAGGATGTTACCAATAGCAAAAACACCTGCTATTAAAGTGGCGATGCCAACAAACCAAGTTAAAAACTGCATCCCTGTTAAAAAACCTGTTAGTTTTTCAAATTCTTTACCTAAATTAAAACTTCCAAAAGCACGTTGATCTTTCGGATGAATGTTATTCATGTTTCTTAGCAGCAGCTTAGTATCTGATTCAATTTGTTTGATGGAATATTCTGACTTTCCAGTTACCATGAGCCAGCCGATGCGTTCGCCGAAATTATACATTTGCTGAAAGGTTGAAAACGGTATATGTACATTTGAATTTCCAAACTGATCCTCCTCGATAACACCAATAACCGTAAAATTACTATTGTTAATTTTAATGATTTCCCCAACAGCTTGTTCATCTTTTTCAAATAGCTGTTCATAGGTATCGATAGTAATTACAGCCACTTTTCGTTTATCCTCAATATCGCTAGTATTTAAGAATCTACCATGAATTAATTTCTTCTTTTGAACCTGGTCTAACAGAGGAAAGTCTCCTGCAATAGAAAATCCTGCCGATTGTGTGCCTCTGATAACTTGAGCTTGATTTTGATTTCGAGGTACTACAAATTTAACACCTTGGATATTCTCTTCAATTCTCTTAGCATCAGAAAGTGTGAGCTCTACGCGCCGGCCTTCTTGAAAACCTTGGAATGGTCGGCTTGTACTTTGCCCCCAAATGAAAACACTATTGGTGGCAAAATCTCCAAAAAACTTATTAAATGAATTCTCCATACCTCTGGCACATCCTAAAAGGGCGATCAATAAAAGAATCCCCCACCATACACCAATCATGGTCACTCCAGTTCTGAGCTTATTTTTGCCCATACTGTCCATAACTTCTTGCCATGTATCCCGTTCAAATAAAAATTTTATCATATTATTCGTCTCTAAGAGCCACAATTGGTTTGATATGTGCTGCTTTCTTTGCCGGAATGTATCCAGCTAAAGTGCCTGCTAAAATGAGTGTAATGGTTGCAGAAATAACCAAGCTTTGACTCACGCCTGGGTCTTTAATAAAATATTCTTCTAAACTCGACCCAATTAATTCAAGAACACCCACACCAATGAGTAATCCAAAATAACCAGCTAAGGCAGTAATCAAAATAGATTCCATCAAAATGATACGTACGATGGATGCTGGAGGTGCTCCTAACGCTTTACGAATACCAATTTCTTTGGTTCGTTCTTTAACAATAAAAATCATGATATTACTAATCCCCACGATTCCAGCGATCAGTGTGCCTATTCCAACCAAGAAAATAATAATTCCTAGAACCATATTCATTTGATCGATACCTTTATTCCCATTGGCATAATTACGCATCCGAATGGCGTTTTGATCTGTTGGATTTACAGAAAATCTTTTTTGCATATCCTTGAGCAATACGTTACCAAAAGAAATGGCTTCGTCAAATGACATTTCCGGGTCATATGTCAAATTAATTTGATCGATATAATCCGAATTTCCATAAATTTTTTGAGCCGTAGTTATGGGCATATAGATTAAGCGTTCTTCATTGTCTCCCCCGTCATCAGTAAAGACCCCTACCACCTTGTATTGCACACCACTCAAATTGATAAATTTTCCGAGTCCAGATTCTTTTATGAATAAATCTTTTTCCACCAAACGACCAATGACTGCCACTTTAGTTTTTTCTATCATATCCCGCTGATTGAGATAGCGTCCTTCCTTTATTTTGGTTTTTTCCAAAAACTGGTGATCGGGATGCACACCCCTAACGCTATAGGAGTTGCGTTCATTGCGGTATGATGCCTGCAAATTTTTATAAATACGTGCTGACTTGAATTGAACCTTTGAATCGTAAGATTCACCTACATAGTCAAAATCCTCATTCTTAAATTGTATTCTTCGTCCAGCTTGTAAACCTTTATAGGCTTTTGAAGTTTTTCCAGATAGTAAAAAAATGGAATTGGCTGCGTCATCAACAAACGCCTCCTTAAAAGTATTGTTCAAACCATTGGCGATGCCGAATAAAATTGTAAATAATAGAATAGCAAAAGTGACCGTAAAACCAGAAAGCACCGATCGTAATTTATTTTTAGAGATGCTTTGAAAGATCTCACGCCAAAGGTCTAAATCAAACATGTGCAGTTATTCTATGTTGTTTAATTTTTTTATCATCCGTAATTAAACCATCCTTTAAACGAATGACACGTTTGGTCATTGCGGCAATTTCTTCTTCATGGGTAACGATGAGTAAAGTTATCCCTTCGTCGTTGAGTTCTTGAAGAAAAGCCATTATTTCATGAGAAGTGGTAGAGTCTAGAGCCCCAGTTGGTTCATCGGCAAGTAATAGTTTTGGCTCTGCTGCCAAAGCGCGAGCTATGGCAACACGTTGTTTCTGACCTCCCGATAGCTCACTGGGTAAATGCGTTGCCCAACCTGCTAAGCCTACTTTTTCTAAATGAAACATAGCACGCTTCAAACGTTCTTTACGAGGTATACCCTGATAATACAATGGTAAAGCCACATTCTCTAAAGCGTTTTTATAGTTTATCAAATTGAAAGATTGAAAAACAAATCCTAAAAATTTGTTGCGATATACTGCTGCCCGCTTTTCATTAAGGTCTTTGATAGGAACATCATCGAGGGTGTAGCTCCCCGAATCGGCTTCATCCAAGATGCCGATGATATTTAAAAGTGTAGATTTTCCTGAACCTGAAGATCCCATTATAGCTACCATTTCACCGGGCTCAACTTCTAAATTGATGCCCTTCAAAACGTGCAATTTTGAGTCTCCGATCGGATATGACTTCTGAAGGTTTTTAATGGACAGCATAGTAAGAAATTTTTAAAAATTTAGTTCTGAGTCAATTAATTAGACTATTAAAATGACATAATGTTACAGCTAATTAAGCTTTTTTTCTTCTGAAATTTTTAAATATAAAAAAACCTATTCCTCCGACAACAACGTAAGGAATTGCCATGAGATACAATATGCCATCATTGATTCCTTTCGCAGTGCTTTGACTTTCTTCACTTTCCAATACAGCGCGACACATGGCACACTGTGACTCAACTGAAATAACACAGAACAAAACAATTGATAAGAACAATATTTTTGAACTTTTGGTCATCAATTATAAAATGGTGCAATCATGAGATATACAACGACTCCTGTAATCGCCACATAGAGCCAAACGGGAAAAGTAATTCTCGCTAATTTTTTATGTCCCTCAAAGTCTTTATTCCAAGCTCGAACATAAGTAAATAGAACTAAAGGAATGACTGCAACAGACAATAAGATATGAGTAATAAGAATAAAGAAATAAATGAATTTCATTGTCCCTTCTCCGCCGTAAGGGGTGGATTCACTTGTCATATGATAGGCCACATACATTATCAGAAAAACCACAGAACACAGCAGGGCCAACTGCATTAACCGCTGATGTAAAAGCCTTTTCTGATTTTTAATAGCCCATAAAGCTGAGAGCAAAAGAACTGCAGTAATGCCGTTAATCGTCGCATAAATTGGCGGTAAAAAGGTCAGAGGCGTTGTGTTTGACAATTTTACATTGAACAAAACTATTACAACCAAAGGAATGGCTGCAGAAATTGCGATGATCAAATTTTTCAATTGATGCTCTTTCAGTGTCTTCATAAGTCTTTTAATAATATTTCAATGTCTTGCATGAGAATTGAGATCTCCTCTTTTTGCCCAGATTCGTCCTCTGGATCACTATTTAAACCGTAATAATAAATTTTCGGATTTCCGAAATCATCTAATCGAGAGCGAATATAACCTTCCTTATCAATAAGTGCAAAATTACCTGAATGTTCGAATCCTCCATCCGCCTCGATATCTTCTGCTGCGAAAAGATTAAAGCCAACATTAGCAAGTTCGTAAATGGCGGTCTTGTCTCCAGTCAAAAAATGCCAATTTGGATTGACAACACCATAGTTCTCTGCATAGGATTTGAGCACTTCAGGTGTATCAAATGATGGGTTTATAGTAATGGATGCGATGCCAAAATTTTCTTGATCTGGAAACTGATTTTGAATGGCTACTAAATTACGATTCATAATAGGGCAAATGGTAGGACAAGTACTGAAAAAAAACTCCAGAACATAGACTTTACCCAAATAGTCCTTATTGGTAATCGTATTTCCATTTTGGTCGATAAATGAAAAATCTGGTACTTTTCGTTTTTCTCCATTAATCTCTATATATGCCAGCGTATTACTTTGCTTCGAAGTGAAACCAATAGTTTGACTTCGACTTTCATCACGAATTACATCTGATTCAGCATACCGGTTAACGATTCGAGGAATAACAATGATCCCAAAAACCAACATTATGAATGCTACGCCAACATAAGAATAGTTCGATTTATTAGCCATCTGTTTTCAAGTTTTCATTCCTACGGTCATCGGACTCAAAGGTGCCTTTACGTTTTTGTCGGTATTCGGTAAATAGAATTCTCAAATCTTCACTCATCTTATTTTTCAAATCAGAAACCTCAGTGCAGTCATAACTGAATAAGCTGTAGGGCGCCATATCCAATTTTAGTTCTTTTTTGTTACGGTCATCAAATCGGCCGCGTTGGTCAAGATTTTTGTCAATGATATAAACTTGATTGAATATGGATAGATCATCTTTAGCAGATGTCAATAAACTTTGTTGAAGTAATTTAATGTCTTTAATATCTCCCGTTACAAAATGCCAAAATCTTAAATCACTATATGAATAAAGTTCTGATTTAAGTTCGGTTAAAGCTTTACTGGCTTCGTTTGGAGCAATGAGAATAATTTGAAATTTTTTAAATCCTTTAAATTTTTCGTAAATCAGCTCTTTAAGATTTAAAGCCGCTGTAGATTGCTCTGCTGGATTATAACTTAAAATACCGAGTACGGTAAGTTGATTTTTAAACTGAACGGGTTCCCCGTCTATGGTCTCAAACGCATCAAGTTCATGAACGTCATGGCCAACGACCTCCAGAGGAGTATAGTTGTGAACTGATGGATATAAAAAGAGGAGAAACAAAACAGGTAGGAAAAATAAAATACTCAAAATGAGGGGTTTCCTATACTTTAGAGCGTGTTTCACAACCAATTATTTTAAACAAAACCTCGAAAGTTCTGCGATGAGTGTCGTAGACAACAATTGTTGAATAAGATCAATTTTTTAAAAGTCTCTTTTAATATAGCCAGAGCTGTATATGCTTTCGATATAACCACCTTCTTGTAGAAGTATGAAGATGAGGTAGGCTACTAAAAAAACAGCAGTCCAAACCACCATACGACGTAAAGATGCCGTTTCATCGCGCATGTGCATAAAATCCCAAGTAATATAATAAGCTTTAACTAAGGTTAAAAGAATAAATATCAAGTTTAAAGGCTTTAAAAATATGATAGGAGATAAGAATACATTTCCTAGTGTCGCACCAAAACCACCTTCGAACGGCGTTAAAAGTGGACTCATTAATATTTCTGGTTTGTAAATACCTAGAACGACTTCGATCGCTGTGACTAAGGTAAGGAAAATCAAAACCCCCCATATTTTTTGGGTATTGTTTTTAAACTTGACCAGTCCTCTAAAAATTTCCAATTTGTGTTCGTGAGATCCCATAATCTTCTTCAATCAATATTAAACAAGGTAGAAAAAAGTAAATACAAATACCCACACCAAATCTACAAAGTGCCAGTACAGTCCTACTTTCTCCACCATTTCATAATTCTTTCTTCGCTCATAAGTGCCTAATATCACATTAAAAAAGATGATGATATTGATCACTACTCCCGAGAATACGTGAAAGCCGTGAAACCCAGTAATAAAGAAAAAGAAGTCGGCAAATAAAGGTGATCCGTACTCATTAACCTTTAAATTTGCCCCTTCAACAACCTGTTTACCGTTCGTTTTAATTTGCTCTAAAGAAGCTTCGCGAGACAGCAAAGTTTTTTCGCCCTCTTCGTTTAAAATCTGTGTGCGAACCAAAACATTAGAATGTGATTCCATTCCAGCAATAACCTCTTGCAAATTGAAAGACGTATGTGCACCTTCGCTTTCAAACCAAATGCCATTTTTTGCCAAATGTTGTTCCCTTGGACCATCAATGGGTTGTGCAAAATCACCTAAGGCTAACCGGTCTCCAGTCTCTGCATCAACAAATTGAAGGATTTGACCGCCTTTTGTTTGAACAGCGCCATAATCTCCTTTAATAAAAGTTGCCCATTCCCAAGCCTGAGAACCAACAAATATCAATCCTCCAATAATGGTTAAGAATAGATACCAAGTTACTTTATTTTTTTTCATATGATGTCCTGCATCTACGGCTAGTACCATAGTAACGGAGGACATGATCAAAACAAAAGTCATGAAAGCCACATAAATCATTGGCAACTCTTGACCATGTAAAAACGGAACGTGGGTAAAGACCTCATCTGCAATTGGCCATGATCCGATGTATTTGAACCGAGAAAAGCCGTAAGCAGCAAGAAACCCTGAAAAGGTTAAAGCATCGGAGACAATGAAAAACCACATCATCATTTTACCATAAGAAGCCTTTAATGGTGCGCTACCACCGCCCCAAGTTTTTCCTTCTGTGCCTGTGCTTGCGAGTGTTGAACTCATTTTATGTAGATTTAATTTGATGCAAAAATAATGATTTTATATGGTAATAAAAGAGCGTTTTAGGCTGAAATTCAATCTAAATTAATTTGTCATTTAGAATTAAAAAAAAATCGTTAAAACGTACTTAAAAAAATAAACAGATATAACCATAATAAATCCACAAAATGCCAAAAAATTGCAGACATGTCAAATCCAGTCATTGAAATACTAGTATATGTGCCCCTCTTTGTTTTAATAAAAACAATAAATAGTGATATTAATCCTGCTACCACATGAAAAATATGCAAAGTAGTAATTACATATATGTAGGACATGGTAACATTACTTGTTGGACCAGTAAAATTAAATCCCGAATCAATAATTTGTTGAAATCCAATAAACTGACTTGCCACAAACGCAAAACCAGTAAGTAATGACAATGCCACAAACAAACTTGCCTTTTTTAATTGGCTTTTTACAAGTGACCGTCTTGCCACAATCAAAAATAAACTGCTGCTGACGATTATCGCAGTACTCCAATAAAACGCACTTGGCAACACCAATTCAGTTAACCAGTCCAAACGTGAACTACTTACAATGAAGGCGCTTGTTAAGCCACCAAAAGTCATGATCAATGAAATGATTCCAACAACAACCATCATTTTGTTGGCACGACTTTGTTTCTCCCTTAAACTACCTTGAGTCAAATCCATAATTTATAAAAATTTATCAACGACATAAACAATTTGTAAAAATGTGATATACAATACACTAATTAATAATAACTTTTTCGCAGCGTTGCTTGTTTTTACAGAAAAAAGACGAATGGCAAAATATGTTAAAATCACACCAAAAATACCAATAATAATGGCTCCAGTAATACTTAAAGTCAATTTACCAGTAATACCAAATACAGGCAATATGGATACCACAACGGTCCAAAAGGAATAAAAAATAATCTGTGCTGCTGATGCCTTGTCCGGCTTTTCAGTTGGTAACATTTTAAACCCCGCCTTTTGGTAATCGTCGTGTAAAAACCATGCGATAGACCAAAAATGGGGGAATTGCCAAAAAAACTGAATAATAAAAAGTATTCCAGGTTCTATATCAAAATCGTTCGTAGCCGCTACCCAGCCAAGCATAAAAGGAATGGCTCCTGGAATAGCGCCAACCAAAACCGATAAAGAGGTTTTAGTTTTAAGCGGTGTGTAAACACAGGTGTATAAAAATATAGAAACAGCACCAAACATGGCTGTTTTGGGATTGATATTATACAAGATAATAAGGCCTGAAATCGTGAGAACACAAGCCAAAGCAAAAGCATCATTAACAGAAACCCTTCCTTTAGGAATAGGCCTGTTCATGGTTCGCTTCATTAAAGCATCTAAATCACGTTCGATAATTTGATTAAAAACATTGGAGGCGCCAACCATACAATAACCCCCAACCGCTAACCAAGTCAACTCGCTATAATCTATAATTGTTGCTCCAAGCAAATACCCAGCTACCGACGAAAAAACAACGCTCAATGAAAGACGAATCTTTGTCAATTCCTTTCCATTACGCCAAATCATCGAAAAATCGGTTTGAAATAATCTTCTTCGGATTGGAGCTTCGTTCATGATGGATTTAACCTTAAAGTTATTTTTTTAATAAGTTGCAAAGATATTCCTTAATAGAGTTGTAGCCAATTGAGGGGGTGATTTATTTACAGACTAAATAAATTTATAGCCAGAACATGATTTTTCATTGATATTTCTACAACATTCCGTGAATTTTTAACTTAAAAACAGAGCAGAAAAGACCGAGAAAGACTGTGATTGTTGTATATTTGTATCCAATTTTTAACTATTCTAAATTAGAATTGTGATAAAAGTAACTGAAACTGCCAAATCGAAAGTTGCACAATTGATGCGCGATGAGGGCTATGATCCCAACGAAGATTTTGTACGCGTAGGGGTTAAAAGTGGCGGATGTTCTGGTTTATCTTATGAATTACATTTTGACAATACCACAACACCAGATGACAAAATTTTTGAAGACAATGAAGTTAAGATTATTGTAGACAAAAAGAGTTTTTTATATCTAGTGGGTACTATCTTAGAATACTCAGGAGGCCTGAACGGAAAAGGATTTGTATTTAACAACCCCAACGCGAACCGCACCTGTGGGTGTGGTGAAAGCTTCTCTTTATAAAAGAATTATTATGAGTAAGTATACTGAAGACGATTTAAGGGAAGAACTAAAAACCAAGGAATACGAGTATGGTTTTTATACAGATATAGAGTCCGACACGATTCCCATTGGATTGACCGAAGATGTTGTTAGAACAATCTCTCTTAAAAAAGAAGAGCCACAATGGATGACCGATTGGAGACTCGAAGCTTTCCGGATATGGAAAAAAATGGAAGAGCCTGATTGGGCGAATGTCAACTATGACAAACCAGATTTTCAAGCTATTTCATACTATTCTGCGCCAAGTAACAAACCAAAATATAACTCAATAGATGAAGTTGACCCTGAATTATTGGCAACATTTGAAAAGCTGGGCATTTCGTTAGATGAGCAAAAAAAACTGAGTGGCGTTGCCATGGATGTTGTTGTCGATTCTGTTTCTGTGGCAACCACGTTTAAAAAGACCTTGTCAGAAAAAGGGATTATATTTTGCTCAATCAGTGAAGCCATTAAAGAGCATCCTCAATTAGTAAAGAAATACTTGGGCAGTGTTGTCCCGAGAACGGATAATTTTTATGCGGCACTCAACAGCGCTGTTTTTAGTGATGGATCTTTCTGCTATATTCCGAAAGGGGTGCGATGTCCAATGGAATTATCGACATATTTTAGAATCAATCAAGCTGGAACAGGTCAATTTGAGCGGACCTTGGTGATCGCTGATAAAGAAAGTTATGTCAGTTATTTGGAAGGTTGCACGGCTCCAAGCCGAGACGAAAATCAATTACACGCGGCAGTTGTAGAATTAATCGCTTTGGACGACGCTGAAATCAAATACAGCACGGTTCAAAATTGGTTTCCTGGCAATGCTGAGGGTAAAGGAGGTGTTTTTAATTTTGTGACCAAGCGCGGCATATGTGAAACACGTGCGAAAATTTCCTGGACTCAAGTCGAAACGGGCAGTGCTGTCACATGGAAGTACCCATCATGTATTTTGAAAGGTGATTATTCTGTTGGTGAGTTTTATTCTATTGCCGTAACCAATAATTTCCAGCAAGCGGATACAGGTACTAAAATGATCCATTTGGGCAAACACACCAAATCGACCATCATTTCAAAAGGCATTTCAGCAGGAAAATCACAAAATAGTTATCGTGGATTGGTGCATGTAAGTTCTCGCGCCGACCACGCCCGAAATTTTTCTCAATGCGACAGTCTGCTCATGGGTAATGAATGTGGTGCTCACACCTTCCCATACATCGAAGCTAAAAACAATAATGCTAAAATAGAACACGAGGCTACTACAAGTAAAATTGGAGAAGATCAAATTTTTTATTGCAATCAGCGCGGAATCGATACAGAAAAAGCGATTGCCCTTATTGTCAATGGTTTTAGCAAAGAAGTCCTCAATAAATTGCCCATGGAATTTGCTGTTGAGGCTCAAAAATTATTAGAAATCAGTTTAGAAGGATCCGTTGGATAAAAAATACAATGATGTTAAAAATTAAAGATTTACACGCCAGTATTGACGATAAAGACATTTTACGTGGCATCAATTTAGAAATAAACGCTGGCGAAGTCCATGCCATAATGGGACCAAATGGTTCTGGCAAAAGTACATTAGCTTCAGTCATTTCGGGTCACGAAGATTATGATGTAAGTCAAGGATCTATCGAACTCGAAGGTGAGTCTTTAGAAGATTTGTCGGCCGAAGAACGTGCACACAAGGGGGTTTTTCTTTCATTTCAATATCCTGTTGAAATTCCCGGGGTTTCGGTAACTAATTTTGTTAAAACAGCCATCAATGAAAGTAGAAAAGGAAGAGGTCTAGAGGATATGCCCGCAAATGAAATGCTTCAAAAAATAAGAGAGAAATCTGAATTATTAAAAATTGACCGGAAATTTTTGTCCCGATCTTTAAATGACGGATTTTCAGGTGGGGAAAAGAAAAGAAATGAAATTTTTCAAATGGCGATGCTCGAGCCAAAATTAGCCATTTTAGATGAGACTGATTCGGGATTAGATATTGATGCATTGCGGATTGTAGCTGATGGGGTAAACACTTTGAAAAACAAGGAAAATGCTGTAATTGTCATCACCCATTACCAGAGGTTATTGGAGTATATAGTTCCTGACTTTGTTCATGTGCTATACAACGGACGTATTGTGAAATCTGGTGGCAAGGAACTGGCCTTGGAACTTGAGGCGAAAGGTTATGATTGGATCAAATCAGATGTAATAGCTTAATTAATGGACTTAAAAGAGAAACTGATTTCGTCTTTTTGGGGACTTGATAATGGTATCGAAGTAGATGATTATATAAATGACATGCGTGGCGATGCTATAAAAATTTTTGAAGCATCAGGCTTTCCGAGTAAAAAACAAGAGGCATGGAAATATACTTCATTGAATACACTGGTGAAGAGAGATTATGCCTTAGAGTCACCATCAGAAACTTCCATTGATTTTAATTTGGTTAAAAAGTACTTTTTACATGACCTAGACAGTTACGCCATTGTCTTTATTGACGGGAAATACTCTGCTCATTTGTCTAAAACCACTCATGATGGTATGGACATTTGTTTACTTTCTGCTGCCTTAACCAAACCTAAATTTAAGGCCGTCATTGAAAACTACTTTAATAAGGCTGCAAGTAACGATAGTTTAGCATCACTTAACACGGCCTTCGCGAGCGAAGGCGCTTTTGTGCACATACCAAAACACAAGGCCGTAGAAAAACCCATTCAAATTATTCATTTTTCAACGGGCAGTAACGCTGCCATGCTTTTGCAGCCAAGGAATTTGATCATTGCCGATGAAAATGCGCATGTGCAAATTATTGAGCGTCATCAAAGTTTTACAAACCATCCCGTTTTTACTAATAGTGTTACCGAAATATTCGGAGATAAACGAAGTGTCATTGATTATTACAAGGTTCAAAATGATTTTGAAGAAGCCTCTTTAATCGACCATACTTTCATTAAACAAGAAAAAGATAGCAATTGTAGCGTTCACACCTTTTCTTTTGGCGGAAAATTGATTCGTAACAATCTGAACTTTACCCAAAACGGAGAGCATATCAATTCTACCCTAAAGGGTATAACAATAATTGGAAACAAACAACATGTAGACCACAGCACCATGGTCAACCACAACGCGCCAAACTGCGAAAGTCATCAAGATTATAAAGGCATTTTTGGCGATCAGGCAACAGGTGTCTTTAATGGCCGTATTTTGGTAGACCAAGTTGCCCAAAAAACCAATGCCTTTCAGGCAAATAATAACATTTTGTTGAGCGATAATGCCACTATTAATACCAAGCCGCAGTTAGAAATCTTTGCCGATGATGTCAAATGCTCTCATGGTTGCACCATTGGACAATTAGATGAAGACGCTCTTTTTTACATGCGTTCACGTGGCATTCCAAAAAAAGAAGCTCAAGCACTATTGACCTATGCCTTTGCTAATAATGTTCTTGAAACAGTTAAAATTCCAGAACTAAAGCAACGAATTAATAAACTTATTGCTAACAAATTAGGCGTTAATATAGGTTTTCATTTATGACCACATCTAGCTTGTTTTTTGACGTTGAAGAAATCAGAAAAGACTTCCCAATTCTCAATA
>Ga0206131_10003279_pt1 | contig 18810 bp, 26 predicted proteins | sample Helgoland_Spring_FD_148636 | JGI IMG/M metagenome (GOLD analysis project Ga0206131, IMG submission 148636) | Pelagic subsurface seawater microbial communities from Kabeltonne, Helgoland, North Sea - Helgoland_Spring_Bloom_20160517_1 | ecosystem: Environmental > Aquatic > Marine > Epipelagic ...
ATTGCGTTATCTATAATACTATTTTTTAAAACACCTTTGATATAATTCTCACTCATTTTCTTTTTTATATGTTCACAATTATTTAAATCTATTAAAACTTTAATTCCTCTCATATTAATAGATGGTAGTGACGTAGGTTCTCTATCAGGACCATTATATACTAATTCTTGATGATTTAAAATATTGTATTTTCGTCCATCTTCAATTTCTTGAGTTCTTAATCCAATACACGCTTGATTCAATTTACAGTTTTTACAAAAGAAATCACAAAATTTTACTTGTTGATTTGATAATTTTTTATTAAAAAACCATTTTTTATAAGATAAATCAAACATATACAGACACATTTCTATGACGAATTGAATAAATAACGATACAAATAAAATAATATAAGGTTGTGCCATTATACCAAAAGTTTCACAAACTTTTTCTTCTTGGTAAATAAATAACTCATCATAATTTAATTTACTGACATTCATATTACATTCTTATATTATAATTTTATATTTTTAACGAATACAAAACTATATCATAAACTTAAAAAATATATAAGTTATATTATATGTATAACAAGATAGGAATTATATTATTCTTAGCTATGTATGTGTTAAGTGGAATTAACAAAGGTTTAAAATTTATGCCTACTGTTAAATTAACTCAATCTAAATTTCCTATTAAATTTCCTCTATGGTTTTTTCAATTAGCGATTATTGGAGTTGTGTTATTACTAACTATGGGTTCAGGATTAATGGTATATTCTACCTATACTAACAAGTTAAGAAAATATTCTTATTACACTGCAATTCTCATGATAATATTTACTATCATGGCAACTTTAATGTTTCATCCACCATTTGGAAAAGAGAAATATCATTTTCAAAAGAATCTATCAATTGTCGGAGGATTCATAATCTTGATGGGAACTTACGTCTAGATTTTCTAAGGTATAGTTAGAATTACCAGAAATACTACTGATTTTATTACAAATAAATCCTAAAGGATTTTTAACGTTATCATATACATTTTCTATAAAATCTATATGTTCACTCATTTTTTGACAACTGTTTTTTAGATCTCCATCAACTTTTGATTTTATTATAACGACATCCTCTTGTAATTTTAGTATATCTATTTCTATTACAGATAACTTTTCTAAAATTAGATCTAATTTTTTATCCATTAATATTAAATATAAATAATTTTATTCTAGACACATATATATGAAACATATTATTATAATAGGAGCGGGGCCTGCAGGTTTATCATTAGCTATGAATTTATCACAAAATAAAAATAGGAAAATAACTATCATTGAAAAATCTAAATATCCGGGAGGTTCTTGGAAAAGTTATTTTATAGATAATAAATATTTTTGTGAACATTCACCTCAAGTATTATTTAATAATTACGATAGATTTTTCAAATTGTTAGAGATATTGAAAATTAATACAAATAATTATATAGTTAACACATCAGGAAACTTGTTATTATTTTACTTCAAGATGTTAAAATTTTTGATAAAGTATTTTACCATAAGTGATTTTGCTAAAATGTTTCTTGCAGTAATAGATTTTAGAAATCATAATACTAAGACAACTATAGAAGATATAGTTAATAAATATCAGCTATCAACTTCTGCCAGAAAAGCTATGACAATAATGGCATTAGCGGCTGCTGATATTCCAGAAAAAGTATTATTTAAAAATATCCTATTTATTGCTTCGGGATATCTAATACAAATAAATGATAAAAACTTATTTGTAAATAAAATTATTGAATATTTAAAATTACGCAATGTTAATATTATATTAAATAGTAAGGTTGTTGGATTAGAAAATGAGAATGAGATGATATCTTTTTGTAAATATACTAATAATAATAAATTATTTAAGATTAGAGGTGATGAATTTATTATGGCAATACCTCCTATACCAATCTATAATATAATCAGAACAAATCCTATTACGATGAATAATTGGGAACCTATTAATGATTTTAAAAAATGGGCAATGTATTCATCTTATTATTCTATTGGATTTCAGATGCATTTTACAGAAAAATTACCTTGGATTGATAAATGGGGTTGGACAATTAATTCCCCATGGTATATTATTGGATTACCTGTGTCCAATTTTATTAAAGAGTATACCAGGGATCCCAGTATTAAAACTGTTTGGTCATTTACAATAATTGATGGAAATTACATTAGTCCTAGAATTAATAAAACAACAAACCAATGTAGCCTGGAAGAAATTAAAGAAGAGGCTTTACATCAATTAAGTCAAGAATATGGTAGTAAATTAGAACCTAAAGTTTTTACCTTTAATCCATCTGTTAAATATAAAAATAATAAATACACATCTTCTGGTTCTGGAGTGGTTATTACAAAATTAGGAACTATTGATTTTCAAGGGAAAATACCTAATTTATTTACTGTTGGGTGCCATACTATAGATGAAATAGCAACAATGGAGATGTCATTAAAAAGTAGTATGATGTTTTGTAGCAAGTATTATAGTAATGATAAAATATTATTAGAACCAACTAGTAGTAAATTTCCATATATTGCTATTATGATAATATTATTATTAATTTTTTATAAATGGAAAAAAGTGAAAAAAATTCTGAAATAAGATTCAATAGAAAATTAGGGATTTCCAGTAATAAAAATGTATGTACAACTAATCATCATAATAAAAAACTATAGTGTTTGTAATAGTATTAATCTTTTTATTATGATGATTTTCTGAAAAATCAATAAGAAAACTGTTATTTTAATTTAAAAACTTAGCAAATTTTGTAAAGGCTTTCTTTCTCATAGAAATTTTATTTTTTTCTTCTGATGACATTTCAGCAAATGATTCTTTATGTTTATTAGGAATAAATATAGGGTCCCATCCAAAGCCTTTTCCTTTGGGTTTTTTAGAAATAGTTCCATTAATCCTACCTTTAAAAAAATGAACTTTTTTCCCATCGTGATACCCTATAACAGTTTCAGCATAGGCTTTTGAACCACCGTTTAATTTGGCAATTTTATTTAACCCTAAAGAATCTAAATAAAATTTAATTAAAGCTCCTGGAAAATTATTCATGTTTTTAATATAAACACCAGTATCTTCGCAAAAACAAGGTTTTTTTAGAATTTTATAAGCTGCTTTAATTTTATTTAATATAACTTCATCAACAGATGTTGATTGTATTTCATCTAAATCTATTTTTTTGTTAACAATTTTAAAGTCGCTTCCCATAATTTCTTTAGCTTCCTTTAATTTATTTTTATTACCGGTTAAAAAAATAATTTTTTTTTCCATATATATATATATATTAGATTTTTTATATTATATTACAAATAAAAAATTGAAGTAAACATAATTATAACATTTAATGGATAAAGAAAATATTAAAGTATTTTATAAAGATAAAGATAATACTATCTATAGAAAAATATTATCAAAAGATGAATATTCTATTAATGAATCTGGTCAAATTATCTTACCAGAACGTCATTATTCTAAAGGTTATATTGAGAGAATTGTAGATGGAGTTTATTGGGAATCTTATCCGCTTTATAAATCAATAGATAATAAAAATTGATTAAAAATAAAATAATATTATTAATAATGTCACAAGTTAAAGATATTTCTAAACCTGAAGTTAAAGCAGAAGAAAACAAGAACATAACTACATTAATTACTGTAATAGAACCAGATATCAAACTAATTAAAAACAAAACCAATTTATTAGGATATAACTATGAAACTGTATTAAAAACTATTTTTAGTATACATGATTAAATATAATTAAATATAATTAAATAATTCAACAAACCTGTATTTTTTAAGATATCTGATTTTTTTAATATAAATCAGAGGTAACACGTTTTCTCAATCAGTATTTAATATATCGTTCTATTTATTTATTTATTTTATTTTAGATATTAATGATTACTAATTTAAATAAAAGATATATTACATTTTTTAAATTAGTTAAAACAAGAGATACACATTATAAAGCTAATATGATAAACTTATTTAACGTTTTTTATTGGATAAAAAGAGAGTTATTTCAAGAATACCTAATATTTAATAATAATATTAAAAATATAGAAAATGTTAATGTTTTTATTGACAAAATAAACCAGTTTATTAAATTTAAATCTTTAGGTTATATTTTTAAAAAGGTATATCATGATATTACTAATGAAGATTTTATAATAGTAAATGATATTATTACTAAAATATTAAAATTAGAAAATGATGAACCTTCTATTTTTGATTATTTTTATGATTTTGAAAGTTTTGATAAGCATATTTTATTAACTTTCATATACAATAATAATAATTTTATTAATTCGTCTGTAACTTCAAAAAATAATTACAAATTAGATATTTTAGAATTTTATAAAAATTTAGGTAAAACTGTTGATGATAAAATAGATAGTATATTATTTACAACAATTTTAAAAAAAGATGAACACCATAATTTGGATAATTTCTATGATATCTTAAATAACTATAAAGAAGGATACTTAATTATTAAAAAAGTATATTTGGAATATATTAATAGGAGTAAATATGTCACTGAAGTTAATGAAATAAAAATAAAAGAAGAAGGTTATTATATAATTAAATTCAACAAGAATATAGAAGTAGAAGATATTAAACTTAATAAATATAATTTTTATGATTTATCTTTTGATTTAATTAGTCAGGAAACTACATGTAGAGGTTTAATATTTCAACACCATTCAATAACTTCTGAACAATATATTAATGAATTGAAAAAAATTGATAAAAATAGATTACCTAAACATTTAGCTATGATATTAGATGGGAATGGAAGATGGGGTGAAAAACATAAAAATAATCGTTCAGAAGGACATATACATGGTTATAATGCTATTTATAATATATTAAAATATATTTTTAAATATGGACTAGAAATAGTAACATTATATGTGTTGAGTAATTCTAATATAAAAAAAAGAAGTAAACAAGAGGTTAAAAATATTTTTAATATTTTTATTACAAAGAACGATGAAATGATAACTACATTCAATAAAAACAATATTAAAATGATAATTAGAGGTGATATATATGATGATAAATTTAATAAAGATTCTCAAGATAGTTTACTAAGATTAGCAGATAAAACAAAAAATAATAAACACATTTTAGTGTTTTGTGTAGGATACAGCGGTAGAAGTGAAATTTTGAAAGTTTGTAATATGATGATAGAAAATAAATTAAAGAATGTAGATGAAAAAATTTTTGATAAGTATTTAAAAAAAAATATTTCTGACCCCGACATAATAGTAAGAACAGGTGGAGATAAAAGATTGAGTGATTTTTTACCTTGGGATAGTTCTTATTCTGAATTATACTTTTTAGATAAACTATTACCTGATATTAATTTAAAAGATTTATTGAATGCAATTATACATTATTCTAAAATATCTAGACGTTTTGGAGGATATACAAATATAACTAATAATAATGACTAAAATATTAATTTCAACTTGTATATTTTTTAATACAGATTACAGTAATAAACTTTTAAAAACATTTCCTTATTTAGTGGACAGTTTACATATTTTAAGAGGATTGTATGATGTAGATATGATAGTTTATTATGATTCTACTGTACCAGAACATATTATAAAATATTATAAAGATAAAGGGGTTATTTTAAAAAAAGAACCTGAAGGTGAAAGTTTCTATGGGTTTTTTTGGAGGCTTAATTCATATAATCTTAAAGGATATGATATTTATATTTTTAGAGATATCGATCTAAGATTAGAGGAAAATGACCTAATTATAATGGACACCTTTATTAAAAGTGATAGACACGTATACTATTCATTTGCTAGGAATTTACGTAATAAATATCCTCGTGTAGGTTATGTACTCGCCGGATTCTTTGGTATAAAAAATACAGTAATTTTCGATTTTGAAAATGAAATCGAACATTTTAAACTAAATAATAAATTAGAAAATTATGGAGCAGATGAAAAATTCTTATCTAAAACATTGTATTTAAGATACCAGCCAATAATTTTTTGTGAAAGAAAATTATATGATTCATGTGTTTCAAAGTTTAAAACAAATAAATTAAATTTACCTGATGATTATGAGATATATGTTTTACTTGATAAATTTAAATTTTTTATATAATTTTGAATATCTATTTTAAAGCCATGGTTGCGCTAATCCAATTTCAATGTCTAATAAGTATTTTATTATTTTATCTTCTGAAAAGTAATTTAAATAATCTTTATAATTATTTTGAACATATACGTTTATTCCTTCAAAATATTTTTCTTTTAATGGAAATATTTCTGGTATTTTCATTTTAAATTGTTTATATTTTTCTGCAATATGTACATTTATCTGTAAACCATTATGAATTTTATTAAGGTGGGTGTAATAAGAATTGTAACAATATTTTAAATTTTTTATTTTACCATAAATTGATTTTTCATTGTAAATTTCAAATAATAAATCGTTGGTACACCATTGAAACCATAAATCATTAGGTAACTCCTTATTGATAATTTTTTTTAATTTATTAAAATCGGTTAATGTCATACAAACATTAACCTCCGAATCATTTTTTAACCATCCACTGTTTTTAATAGTACCTAGCAAAGTACCTGTAATAGTCCAAAATTTTAGAGAATATTTTTTACAAATGTCACTAAAAGTTTTTAACATTTCTTTCATTATATCTTGTCCTAATTTTAAGTTTTTTGGAGATTCGTAAAAGTCAACAGAAACCTTAGTATAATATTTAAAATTTTTTTCTGAAACAGTGTTAAATTTAATATCTGAAATTACTAATTTAGGATCTAAAACTTTATTTTCTATTTGTTTTTTTATTATTGATAATATTTTTAAAACATTTAGTAGAATTTAATTTATGTGACATAGAAATAAATCTATTATTTATATTATAAATTTTATATTTATAATAAATTAATCTATCATAATATTCCTGATCTTCATATCCCCAACCTTGAAATATTTCATTCCATTTATGTTTTCTCCATATATCTTTTTTTAATAGAACTACACCTCCAACTATTTTACGATTAATATTATTTTTTATATTATTAGTATTATAATATTTATTAAAATTCATACCATAATAAAATTCATTGTTTTTTATATTATCATTTTTATTCTCTATTAATGTTGTACATAGATGTATTACATCATGGGTACCAATTTTATAAGATACATCTTTATCAGGAAATAAATCTACGTCATGAAAACAAAAATAATCAACTTCATTATATAACAACTCAGCTCCTATATTCATTAACTTACTTCTATTAAAAGGTTGGTTATTATATTGTTCTACAACAATAATTTTATAATTTATGTTAGTTCTTTTAAAATGTTCAACTATATATGGAATAAATACATTTAGATGTTCCAATCTATCACGATAGGGTATTACTAAACCTAATATCATTATATATATAATGATATAAAATATATAAAATATATATATATATATATATATAATGAAGCTTAATAATATTATATTATGTGAACATTGTTTTAAAATAACTGAAATAACTGATGAACAAAACGATACAATTAATGCATTATATATTGGTAGCGTAAGTATTAAAGAGAATGAAGTACAACATTTACCAAACACAAATAATGAACCTTATGAAGCTGATATAAATCGTGACGGAACAAATGATTCAATCAAAGTTGTAGGAGGCCTAAATAGTACTAAATATTCTATAGATTTAAATAAAACGGGAGAAGATGATTTTATTATTAGTCTTAAAATCGGAAATAATAATATTGAAAGAAAAGTTGAGGTAGATGGTATAACATATACTGATGACTTTACAGAAACAGATGATGAATATTCTTTAATACTAAAAAAAGACACCACTGAATTATTTACCGGGACTGTTAATAATGGGTTAGTAGATAGAATAGTAAATGAATTAAAATTTGAATTTACCACTGTATTAAATAATTATGAAAGTGAATCAAGTTCTAAAGACCATGGAGGTATTAATTTAGATGAAATAGGATTAAACGTTGCTAGTTTTAATTATATTAAATTAACTTCTGATCAATTTAAGAATTTTTATAATGCATTTTTACAATTATATGATAGTAGTGCTCAAGATGCTGCAAAAAATAATCTAAAAACTTTTTTCGAAAATTCAGGAAATACATATTCTGGAAATAGTCAGATTGATATACCAAATGATGAGAAAGATAGCATTGTTATTTTCAATATACTCTCTGGTTATCTTTCAAATGATACAACTAAATTAGCCAAAATAATTAACCTCAATTATAATATTAAACCATCATACATATTTGCTAATAATACGAATATGTTAGATGATTTCTTTAAAAAATTATCAATTATTTTTGTTAGTAAATATCCAGATATTTACCCTGAGAGATTATCATTAAATAATTTAGATAAATTAACTTTTACTTACTTTGTTGCTCAACTTCAAATTAATTTTAAATCTGATTATAATTATTTTCTATTATACTTTTTTGATTTATTAAATTATATTATTACTACTAGAGATGCAATAAATAAAGACAATAATTATAGCTTTACTGATAATTTTGAAACTACTGTAAAAGCTATTTGTAATTATGTTAGAACAAATACCTTATTTGATTTAAGACGTACAATGAGAAAAGATAGTTTAAATAAATTTAGAGAAATATTCGTTGATTCAGATAATGATAAGATAGGTGATTTTGCAGATTTATTACCAAACGATAACAGAGGGGTTAAAATGGTTAAAACAATAAGTTATTACACACATAAAACTGTAACTACATCAAATAAATATGTTAAAAAAGTAGTAACTAAATTATAAAATTATTTGGTAGTATAGAAATCATCAATCAACTAATTATAGTAATAGAATATTTAAGATATAATTTTCTATTAATATAATGACACAAAGGAGAATTAATATTAATGAAGTAATTAAATATTACATGAGAACTAGTAAAGGAATTAAAGCAACTGCACGTTATTTTGGTTTACCTAAATCATTTGTAGGAAGTGTTATTAACAAATATAAAAAAGCAAATAATATAAGAAGTTTCTAAATGATACGTATCGTTTAAATTTTCATTAATATATATTATATATATATATTGATGAAAATAAAATACGCCAGTTTCAGTGACAATGAATTAGATAATGATTTCATCAAGTTAGAAAATAATAATGATTCTTATAACTTATTTTACATAATTCGTAAGGGTAAAAAAATTTTAATATATATATCAATAAAGATAATATGAATTTAGCAGATGATTCTGGAAATTCTATTGAAATATATTCAAATGAATTATTTGTGAAAAATTTAGAGAAAAAATATAAAATTAAAAAATGTTTTTTACAAAATAAATATAATATTTATTATAAAGATGATTATAATCACTATACGCAGTCAAATTTAAACATTGTAAAAAGAGAGAATAGTTGGATTCTTTCAAGTAAATTAAATGAATATATTGGTATAATTTATAACAATAATAAAAAGACTATAAAGAAAATAAAACCTAATACTGTTGAAATATTATTACCTAATAATTTATATGATTTTACCAATAAAAAAAATTTGTTAGAAAGGTTTAAAACTAGAGATTTTGAAGACATAAAATTACACTGTTCTCAAAAATCTCGTTACAATAACAAAAAAAGGTGTTATCAGATGTTTTTCTTTATGAGTACTTTTATAAGAGATTTTGATGGAATAGAATCTCAAAAAAATTGTAAAATTATAGATCCATCCAATTTTAAGAAAAAACCAGAGGTTCATTTAGAATTTTTAAAATTAGATAAAAACCTTTTTGCAGTGATATATAAACAACCATTTTCACTGATGCATGCATTAGCTATTTCTATTTCCAGATTCTACAATAATTAGAATAAAAACTGATATATTTATATCAAAAATATTAGTAATGAAAGTTAGTCTACCCAAAGAATATCGTTTTATTAAATTTATCAATGGAGGATTTCATGGAAATATATATTTGGTTATGAAAGGGAATCAGTATAGAGTTTTAAAAGAAATTGTAGATCTACAAGGAGGTATTAATGAACTAGTATTTTTAACTAAAATTAAACATAAACATATTATAAAATTATTAGATTACTTTGTATATGATAATAAATTATATTTTGAATTTTATTATCATGGGAACGGAAGTTTGTTGGGACGAGTTAATAATGGGTTTATTTCTAATTATGAAGTTGGTAAATGGAAAAAACAATTAGAAGAAGTTGTGAAATATTGTCACGTGAATAACTTTTATCATAATGATTTAAAATTAAATAATATTTTGATTGATAAAAATCATAATATTATCTTAATTGATTTCGGTTGCAGTAGATTCATGTATATGAATAGTTATGATAAAGATAATACCGATAATATAAATCTTGCTAAGATAATAAAAATTTTAGAAGAAAATAAGTTATTTTCTAAAATTTAATATAACTCAATATAATGGAAAATTATTATGAAAAATATATTAAATATAAGAATAAATATCTTAAGATGAAAGAAAGTTTAAAAAATAACATTACAGGCGGAGAACTATTATTAAACATATATAAAGATGATCTTGTTGCAGCTGATAGGTTAAATGATGATTATTATTTATTAGATTACCATGGGTCTACTGATAGTAATAGTTATTTTAGAATTCCGGATAATATTATTTTGATAGTATCTAATTGTTGTGGAGCTTTTAATTTCGGAAAAAAAAATATTTATGTTAATCCATTAGATTCAAGTAGTTGTCCTATGATAACGAAAGAAGCTCTTATTGATAGTATATCAGATGGTAAGATTAGATTAGGTAGTAATACATACTTTGTTGTTAAACCTGGAACTGAAATGTGTAATATTAATTTAACATTGAAAGATAATGATGATACATGTTCAGGATATTTTAAAAAAAATTTTAATCAAGATATTTTATCTTATGAAGTAAAAAACACCTTAATTAAAACAAAATTTATTGGATTATTGGATTATGTTAAAAACAAATCTACTGCTTTAGAATTTATTAAAAATTATAAACCTAATAAGATTTTATCTGAATGTATTATAAAATCTAAAATTTACTTATTTTTATTGACTAAATTTCATGAACATTTACCAGTAAATGAAGAGTTCAAGTTAGTAGATGTTGATGATATTAGGGAAAAATTAATAAATTTTCTAAGAGAGATTGATTTAATGATAGATAATGAAACATATGACTCTGAATTAAGTAGTTTTACAATATATGAAGGTGATTTTGAATTTATAAAAACTCGTTTTAATGAATTTAATAACGATAACTTTCTTTTTGGTTTATTTAATAAAATTATTTATGCTGAATTCATCAACCAAGAACCTACTGAAATAAAATTATCGGAACATCTTTATAAAATTAATTCAGAAACACCAAGTGATAAAAAATCGTTTGTTTTCCTATATTCTTGTCAAGCTAATTCAACAACTTGTAGTTTAGATCATTGTTATAGAATGATTACATTTAAAAAAAGTGTTAGAGAGAGTACATTTAATAAAATAAAACCTTTTATGGACCAAAGTATAAAAGTTATAGATATAAACAGTTTTATAGTTACAGTAAATATGTCATTTCATATTAAGCTGAATATGATAGATAAAGTATTTTCTAAATTTGGATTTATAAATAATTCAAAAGTTTTATATTATTTAATTTGTATGATGTATGATTTTATTAATAACGCAGATGTATGTTATGAATATGGTATTGTTTTATCAAATTTAGTTAATAGTAGATGCGATTGGGTAAGAAGAGATACTATTAAAAATATTTATGATTATAAAAATTGGAAATTTTTAATAAATGCTATATTAATAAATGCAAATTATACTAAAAGTTTTTTAATAATTTTTGAAGAATTTATCAGAATATTTATTTATTATATTCCTAACATATACGAATTAAATTTAGAAGAATTTTTAGACTCGTTTTATGGAAAAATTGATATATTTCATAATAATTTATTAGAATTTGTAGAAAATAAAACTTATGAAATACCAAAATCTCTTATAAATGAAAAAAATATAGAAGAGTTTTTTAATAACCTACGCTTATTAGAGGACCAGATTAATGGACTTAATTATGAAAATCTATTACATGTTTTAGATGAAGGTATGATTAATTATTTTGATTTTTATGTAAAAGCGAATAGCGGTCATAAAGCTAAATTAAATTACGTAAACATAAATGAAGTTTTCATTTCAGATGAATTAATTAATGTTAAAAAGATTATTTTAAATGAATTAATTTATATTGATAATAGATTAGATGTACTTAAAAATAAAATTAAAGTTGATGTTGAGGAAAAACTTGAATTAGAAGTTTTTAATGATGCTTGGTAATTTAAGGATAAAATATATATATATATATTTATAATGAATAAAAATTACTTTTTAAAATATTTAAAATATAAGAAAAAGTATTTAAATTTGAAAGGGGGGGCTGGTGATAATAAATGTACTGAATTAAATTCAATTTTAACAAATAATATAATTGGATCTGGGTTAGAAAGTGTACTTTATCAACATAAAACTGATGATACAAAATGTCTAAAACGTTATATAATATTAAAAGAAAAAAAATTAGGTGCATGGTCTAAACCATTAGTTTTATCTGGCGGAGGTTATACAAAAGAAGACTTTATTAATAAAAAATTAAGACCAATGATATTATTAATGGAAAATAAAATAGGACCAAATATATATAATACATATTATTGTGATAATCATGTGTATGTTTTAATGGATAGAATAAACGGACAATCTTTGGATGAATTAGACCATTTAACAAGAACTGACAATAATAATATAGAATTGTTAGAAGAAAAATTAAAGAAATTAGGTATTGATTCAAGCGATTTTCATAGAGGAAATATTATGAAAACTGAAGAAGATACATACCTTATAGTTGATTGGTAATCTTTCTACTTACTAAAAACTTCAGTTATGTGAGTATACTTATTATTTTGTAACACCCAGTTTTCTTTTTTGAAATTTTCAATAAATTCCATTTTATTATTTTTAATACAAAAATTAATAAAATTATGAAATCCATTTTTTAACAGATATAATTCCTTGGAATTATCAAGAATCTTCTCTAATTTATAGTATGTACCAGGACCTCTCATACTAGAATACATACAATGTACCACTATTTTTTTATTTGTGTTTTTTGTTTTATTCAAAAAACTATCTTCTGAAAAACTAGAGTATGGTAAATTTATAGCATTTTTAATATTACCTCCGCTAAAATCACCTTCTCTTACATCTATTACTATAATATCATTAAAATTTTCTAGAATTTGTTCACACGTAACGATTCTCATATTATATATTATAATATTCATGTATTATATTCATTTTTTTTAAACTTGGTAGAAAAAAATGAATAATTAATTATATTTGTAAGTAATGAGCACAGATTTAAATAAATCAGAAATTAAGGAAAATAAGGAGAATAAACCTAAAAAAGTTAAGAAAAAAAAACCTAGATGTACTGTTTGTAAAAAAAAATTAGGGTTATGTCCTTTAAAATGTAGATGTGATGAAAATAAATTTTATTGTTCAAAACATGTTTTTTCTTCAAATCATAATTGTACATTTGATTATAAAGCTGCTCAAAAGGAACAGTTTATAAAAAATAATCCAAAGGTAACTTTTGATAAAGTTAATAAAATATAAATATTTTTAATATTATAATAATAGTCATCATATAATATTAAGTACGAAATGATATGATAAATGCTATATAAATATCATCTCAATATATACAACTTATTTAATTTTTTCTCATATATTTTATATGAGAAATTTTATTACTACTTGTATAATATTAGGATTAGGAATTACATCTAGTTTAATATATACTCATTCTGATATAATCAAAGCTGAAATTTTAAAACAGGAAGGTGTTATGAGAGCGGAACATTTAACAATTAATTTTTTCTCAAATTTACTTGATAAAGATAGTAATATTTCATTAGATGATGCTATTCTAAAGTTTGAAAATAAATCAGATGAATTTAATAATTTAAAAGATTTTGCAGAGTCTAAACAAAGGACTGTAGAAAATTATAGAAAAGCTTATTCATATTTATTTAAGAGAGCTAAATTAAAAAATAAATTTTTTTAATATTATGATTATGTAAATAATAATATATTAAGTTTTTAAATAACACTAATTTGACTTATAAATATTATGAGTATATTATAAACGTGTGTAAATACAAATAAGTTTAATAAGTTAATTTAATAATCTTTTCAACTAATTCTATTGGCAACCGTTTTATTTTTAATAATTCTATGAAAGCGCGTTTTTCATTACGTTTAATTACTACGCGATTTATATTATTTTGGAATTGATTAATAATATTTTGTCGTTCACTTCTAAAAATTGGTCTAAAAATATCATGATTATTCCTTAATCGATAACCTAAACACAAATGTGTACTATTTGACCAATATGCTTCACCTTTATTAACTAATGGGTGGTTTTGATGAGATAAATTAGTCCATGGCCATAATGGACCTCCACGATTATATATTGGAACAATCAATTGTAATTGTTCCCAAGGTTTTAAAAATTTATTGTTTATATGATCTGATATATATGGAAAATTAACAACATACTTTCTATATTTTATGACATCCATTATATTTAAATATATTAATAAAATACCATTTAAATAAATATATTATAACTATACTAGTTATCTGTAATAATTAAAAACAGTTTAAAAGATTTTTGTTTATTACTATTACGGGGAGTAATCGTAATCTCATTTAGCTCAGTTGGTAGAGTATCGGTCTTATGAGCCGAAGGTCATGGGTTCGAGCCCCATATTGAGAACAATCTGTTTAGCTTTTAATAGTAAAAGCATCTCTTTAGAGATAAGTGAGTTTAATTCTCACAACAGATAGCATTATGTAATTTTTATTTAACAAAATAAAAAACCAATATAATATATTCATTAATCAAGTGAAAATATTATATTATTTTATAATAAACCGCTATTAAAGTAATATTCACTTTTATTTAATAAATCATATAATAATATAATTTCAGCTTGTTGGCTTCTTATAATTCTATAGCCTAAATATCTCATAAAATCACTATTAGTATTTTTTAATAATACTTTACTCATATCTACTGCTACTTGATGATGCGGTATCATATGTTTAATATAGATTTCGTCATTTAATTTCATATGTTTCATGTGTTTGATATGTTCTTTAGGGTCAAAAAAATGAGGATTACAATAAGTTTTAGTTAATTCTAATTTATTAGGTTTCATTAAATCGCTTATAGTTGGTATATATCTTTTACCACCTTCTTTAATATTAGATATATTACGAGGTAACCTGTTTTTCATTTCTTGCATCATAATTATTTCCATTTTTTGATTAAAAATTAATTTTCTTAAAAGTTCTAACATAACAGGTGAGTTTGTAACTTTTTGTAACATTATACTAATATCTATTGCAACTTGATGATGTGGAATCATATGTTCTAAATATTCGTTATCAGTTAAGTAACCTGTACATATATTTTTTGATTTACTAAATGCTTCATTAGAATTTGTTAATATATATATAGTAAACAAAATAAAAAATATTAATAATATTTTATTTTTCATCATATATATATATATATTAGAAATTATTTTATTAATAAATATTAAGTTTTGAGCTATATATAGATACTCCTTTCACTTTTTAATATTATTGAAAATTTATATTGGTAAATGTTTCTTTTACTATTTCTTATATTCTCGTATTAGTATTCATACATTGTTCGTTTAAAAAAGTTTGTGTGGTAGAAAAATTTCAATCACTAGCAGAATTTGCTGTAACAACGGCTATGCATGCAACTTTAGCTACAACCGCTGCACCTAAATTTAGTGGTGTCGGTGAAGGCGCAAAAGAAAAAAAAACACTGTCCGTTATTGATAAAATTATAAAGTCTGCAAATAATTTTTACAATAATAAAGTAACCACAGAAGGCCGTGGACGTTTTCCTGGACAATTAAAACATGATAGTGCAGTAGGTGGATACTTAGATGAGGCTTCATTGCAAAGAAGTTTAGATTTATTTCAAACTTATAATAGCTCTGAAGGCAGTAAATGGGCATCGGTTTTTGGTACGAAAAATAAGAACACATCCATGCCGAAGGGGGCGCTTGTTAGTACATCAGAAGATACAAACGAGGCAGATGTTAGTGGAGCTGAAGAGTTTTTAAATGAGTTTGATGGGAATGCACTGAAATCTCCATTTCAAGACGGACATTATATTTATGCGGTATTACCAGGCGGAGGTTCTGGACAGAGTAGCTTTAGTCCTATTCTATATGTAGCTGATTTAGAAAGTCCTAAAAATTTTAATAAAAAATTACAGCCATAAATAATAAAATAAAGTATCTGATAAAGATTATTTGGTAAAAATAATAAATTTTAGTTTAAAAAGGTGATGTGCATAGAAGCTGGTATATGTTCCGAAAATTACACAATATTTAAAACTTAAATCTTTTTGACAAAATTAATTAATTTATTAATTTTTTTATTTTTAGGAAAAATATTTTTTAAAATTATATCAGCCAAAACACATGCCATAATTTCATTAGGGTGATATAATGAAATATTTTTAGGATAATCTTTTAATTGGTCTATATCTTTAAGTTTAATATATGAATTTAATGTATAAAATCTTTTTTTAGTTTTTTTTAGTTTAACACCAATACTTGTTTTAATACTTCTTTTTTCTAAATTAAAGGTTAAAATAGGTAAATAATAACTATTATTAAATTGATAAATCCAATTAATATCTAATCCATCTGGGTTAGACATATGTTTTGATTTCCAATAATTATTTAATTTTAAATTTTTTATATGTTGACAGCTAAAAACGTCAGGATATAATTTGTTAAATTCATATTGATGGTTACGTTGTATAATATGAATTTTTTCATGTAATAAGGTGGTGCAATTTTTTAAGAAATTAGAACTGTTAATATTTTTATCCATTTTATTTAAAAACATTTCAGGTAAAAATATATATTGACCTAATGTAAAAGGCATATTCTTTTCAAGAATATTTGAGAATTTAATAAATCTCCATTGAGTTGAAGATATGCATGGATATTTCAAAGACTTTGAATTAATGTAACCAACATATAGTTTAATAGTTTTTTTTTCAAGACTTGTAAATGGTAAAAAATGTTTGATATAAAAATCTGTTAATGATAAACTATTATTTAATAAATTAAATTTATTAGATGTTTTAAAAATGACTTCTTTCTTGTGTAAACCAATATGATAATTTTGTAAATCATGTTTTAAAGAATAAGGTATATCACCTTTATTCTCAACAAATTCAAGTTTATCTGACCGATAAAACATCCATATTAAAATTATTAATAATACTATTATAACTAAGTTCATTATTACAATCTATATTTAAATATAGATTGTAATAATATTTATACTATCTTATTTTAATAATATCTCCCTTTTTTAAATTATTTTTATCCAACCATCCACCATTCATTTCTAAAACATAATCAGTAGGTATATTTATACCCATTAATCTTTTATCTAAAGGTTTTCTATTTTTATGAAATCCAATTATTTTAAATTTATTTTTATCTTTAGTTTTATCTATAAAAATAATATCCAAATGGATAAATGTATTTTTCATCCAAAATAAATGATTATTTTTATTAGGCATTAAGAATATCATTCCTTCATTTTTAGGTAAAGGTTTTTTAATATACATCAATCCTCTTTTTATTTCTTTTTTAGTTTTAGCAACTCTGGTTTTTACTAATATTTCTTCTTTAATATTAATAAAAAATAAAATTACAAAAATCAATAAAAAAATCAATTTTCTCATTATTAATTAGATAAAGTTAATAATTTTTAAAATAGTCTATATTTATAAAAAGGTGTATTATAATGTATAATTTACTAGTATTTATTTTTTTATAGTATTAAATATTAAAGTATAACGATTATTTACTAAATTATGTATGTCTCTATTTCCTATTTTGATAAAAGGAAAAAAATCACCTTTTTCTAAAAAATTATTTTCTACCGAATTATTTTCAGTCATTATATTTATTTATAATAAAATAATTAAATATAATAAACAAATTATTTCATACTTTTACATTTCTTAACTCCAAAAATAAATTTCAATAAATTAAATCTCTTACCATACTCATCAAGTTTTTCCATATAATAATAAATAAATCCTACTAAAATAATACCTAAAACTAAGAAAAATAAAACTTCCTCTGTTTTTTAAGTGTTTTACTTAACTTTGGATTTTTTTGATTAATCTGTTCCAAATATGTCATATAATTTGACATAAAATAATGTCATAAAAAGCAATAAAACAAAGAACAGTTGAAGGTTACAGAAAAGCATATCATCGTTTATTTATTCGAGCAAGAATTAAACATTCTTTTGTTAAATTTTAAAAGAAAATTGTATTATCGTATAACTAAATATGTTAGGTGTTATATCTTATTCTTTGAAGTAATCATCTTACTATATATGGTATTAAAAAATTGAATATATATTTTATACAAAGGAGTACATATTCAATTTTTTTGTCATGTCGAAGACACAAAAAAACGATACTTTTACAGGTATATCCTGTTTTGGAGGTTGGATGGAACACTATCATTCTGGAATGCTTAAATACG
>Ga0206131_10003282_pt1 | contig 18805 bp, 20 predicted proteins | sample Helgoland_Spring_FD_148636 | JGI IMG/M metagenome (GOLD analysis project Ga0206131, IMG submission 148636) | Pelagic subsurface seawater microbial communities from Kabeltonne, Helgoland, North Sea - Helgoland_Spring_Bloom_20160517_1 | ecosystem: Environmental > Aquatic > Marine > Epipelagic ...
TCAGTACAGACGATTATGGCATTCAGTTTGTTAGGATACCTGCCTTCAAGAACATACCTACAGATATAAACGGCAATGTTCAGATAGCATTCTGGAATCAGTTCGAACGATATTCCTTTACGGATATAGACAAGATACCCGAAGGAAGTATTGCGATAGTTGGTGCGACCTTTGAGGGAAGTCCTGTTGTAACAACTCCTATTGGTAATATGTATCCACACGATATTCAAGCAAACCTTATCAAGACGATGATAGATGGTGTTGTCATAACAAGACCCGATGAGTTCTTTATATACGAACTTCTCTTTACACTGATTGTATCTTTACTACTTCTCTTTGCTCTTATTAGATTGCCAATAATCTGCTCCGGCGCAGGATTTATTGTGATATCTATTTTATCTGTAATGGGTGCTACGTCACTCTTCACTAAATCGTATCTATTGATTGACCCTGTGTTCCCGTTACTGGCATTACTACTTGTATTCTCACACGGAAGTTTCGTCCAGTTCTATACTCAGTTCAAACTGAAACAACAAATCAAAGCGCAGTTTGGAACATATCTAGACCCAAGACAAGTCGAACAACTTCAGAAAAATCCAGACCTATTGAAGTTAGGTGGAGAGAGACGAGAGATGTCTTATATGTTTACCGACATTATTGGGTTTACTTCTATATCAGAACACTATAAGAATAACGATGACCCCGAAGGATTATGCGAACTTATAAATGAATACCTAGATGAAGTCACTCAAATCGTTTTGAGTAATGGTGGTATGATTGACAAGTTCATGGGCGACTGCATAATGGCAGTATTCTCCGCACCTATTGTAATGGAGAACCACGCAGAGATGGCAGTCAAGTCTGCTATAGAGATAGAACAGAAGACCCTTGAACTCAAGAAGTTATATAAGGAACGAGGACTACCCGATATAAATGTTGGGACAGGGGTGAACACTGGAACCGCAATCCTTGGTAACATGGGTAGTAGTACAAGGTTCGATTACTCTGTAATTGGTGATGCTGTTAATCTTGCGGCACGATTAGAAGCAACTGCGGGTCGTGGTGATTATAAAAAGTTCCCCACGATTATTAGTAGTTATACACAAGAACTCTTACCTAAAGATATGAAGTCTATTAAGATAGGTGATATCAAAGTAAAAGGTAAAGAAGAACTCATAGAAATATTCTCCCCATATACATTCCAAAAATAATTTACTTATTTTGAAAATAAGTGTTGACTTTTCCGATTAAATGATGTATACTATAAGTATAGTCAGAAAAGAAAAGGAAAAAATATGGCACATGAATTAGAAATCGTAAATGGTAAAGCACAAATCGCGTATGCAGGGGATGTCCCTTGGCACGGTATGGGCACAAAGGTAGATTCAAATCTAACTCCCGCAGAGATACAAGTCGCTGCAGGTCTGGATTGGTCTGTAGTAAAAGAAACGATGACAACGTCATCCGGAGTTGAAATCAAAGGGAAGAAAGCACTCGTTCGTTCGGTTGACAACAAAGTCCTTGATGTAGTTGGAGACAACTGGAACCCTGTTCAGAATGACGAAGCATTTGAGTTCTTCTCAGAGTTTGTTAATGCAGGTGATATGGAGATGCATACTGCGGGTTCACTTAAAGGTGGTAAGATGGTTTGGGCACTTGCGAAAGTGAAGGAATCATTTGATGTACTGAAGGGTGACCAAGTTGATTCATATCTCTTGTTCTCTAATCCTCATATGTATGGTAAGTCAATCGATGTTAGGTTCACACCTATCCGCGTTGTATGTAACAATACACTGTCTCTCTCATTAGAGATGTCATCTGCTAACGCAACTAAGATGTCACATCGTAAGGTCTTTGACCCAAGTGAAGTAAAAGAGACTATGGGTCTTGCTCATGAGAAGTTTGAGAAGTTCAGAGAGACTGCTCAGTTCCTTGCGTCACGTCAGTTCAATGGCGAGTCCCTGATAAAGTATTACAACGAAGTGTTCCCAAGAACATATAAAGGTAAGAAAAATATTGAGGTTAAGTCTGTCGAAGACCTAGCAATCAATGCTAGAAAGGCATATGACCTTCTTGGTACTCAAGCAGGGGCAGAGTTCGGTAAAGGTTCTTGGTGGTCTGCGTTTAATAGCGTGACTTACTTTACTGACCATGAAATGGGTCGTAGTGCTGACGCAAGATTGACTTCTTCTTGGTTTGGTTCTAATCAGACTCGTAAAGTAAAAGCACTAGAGAAGGCAGTAGAGTTTGCGCTCTAGTGTCTTCAAAAATAATTCACTTATTTTGAAAATAAGTGTTGACTTTTTGGTAAAAGTATAGTAGAGTAATAATATAAGATAAATTATGAAAGGAAAAAAATATGTCTTTTAATATGTTACCAGAAGTAGATTCAAAGGGTTTGAAGAACTACCCTTGTTTCTCTGGTGAAGGTCGTCACTTGATAGTTGGAGTGGCAGGTGCCTTTGAAAAAAGTTCTAGAGAAATGTTCAATAGCATTTGGCGAATGATTCGTGACAATGATAAGTTGAACCCTGCGATGACTTCTATTGGAAGTATGATTGATTCTGTGAATATAGTTTCAGTTGATAGTTCTGCGACTATGACTGGTTGGAAAAACACTTGCTCAAATGATTTGAATTATCCCATTACTTTTATTGGTGATGTGAACGGAGAGTTCACTCGTAAAATGGGTATGAGTACAGTGTTTGCTGATGGTAGTACTAGAAGTTGGTTCTACTTCGCAATGGTCAGTGATGGTTTCTTCGATGTCTGGACTCCTGCTAAAGGATTCCGTGATGGAACAGAAGTCGACTCGCACTCGCACTCGAACTCAGATGTTACCTACGATGCTTTTACAAGTTTCAAGAACGAAGTCACTGACTACATTAATGAGTTGATTGAAGAAGATGAGTTCAATTCGGTTGCAGGAAAGTAGTATATGACACACGTAAACTATGATTGTCCCGAAAAGTTTGTTCCTTATATCAACGGTTGTCTTGATGTTCTGGGTCTATGGAAATATCCTGACCTAGAACTGACAGTCGTGATGGAACCTACTATTACAGGTGGGGCACATGGATACTGTTGGGGAGATACCGAAGAGGTAGAGATTGAAATCGCTACAGACAAAGTTGCGATGGACGAAGTATGTCTAACGATTGCCCACGAACTCATTCACGCAAAACAATATGCCTCTGGTGTATTAGAAGATATGAACTGGAAAGGTAAGTGTTATAGAGATACTAAGTATTATACAGAGTTACCTTGGGAAGAAGAAGCATTCAGAAAAGAAGAAGAAGTGATGCGAAAGGCAATAGAGATTATGAGAGGGAAAATATGATGCAGAAAGTGATAGGACTCATACCCGCAAGATGGGAATCAAGTAGGTTTCCTGGCAAACCACTAGAAGAGATAGATGGCATACCTATGATACAAAGAGTGTATGAGCAATGTCTAATGGCAAAAAAACTCTATTCAGTAATAGTTGTAACAGACAATGTTGCTATTCATCAATATTGTAGAGATAACTTTATGGAAGTTGTTATGGTAGATGATGATGTTCAAACAGGCACAGACAGGATTGCTCTCGCAGTAAAAAATATGCATGGAGTAAGATACTCAGATATCTTTATCAATATACAAGGTGATGAACCTGTCATCAATCCTGAAGCAATAGACAAGATGGTTGAAACCTTTGATCACGAGATTGGTGTATCAGTTGCGTATAGAGTAATGACTGACTATAGTAAGTTGAATGATAGAAACGTAACTAAGGTTGTTATAAATGACAATGGTCATGCTATGTTCTTCTCAAGACTTCCTGTATCTAAGTTACAGTCACTAGGGTTGTTTGCTTTTAACGCAAGTACACTTCGTAACTTTACTAGCACTAGAAATTATGACTCACTTGATGCTACCGAAAGTATTGAGATGAGAAGGTTCCTTCAACGAGGGCAACTTGTAAAGATGGTAGAGGTACAAGACGAAGGTCTAGCGGTTGATATACCAGAAGATATAAAGAAGATTGAAGAGTTTCTTAAATTAAAAAGGTTTATAAAAAAGAAAACACTTGACTTACAAGAGTAAGTATACTATAATATGATTAAATTAAATAGAAAGATATAATATGTTTGTACATGAAGCAGTTGAATTAACAGAGATGAATGCAGTCACAACCGAAAAGGGTCGCAAGTATCGCACTCCGGAAGGTGTTGACTTGCCCTCTATCACTACTGTACTTTCTATATTGTCACGTGACTCTATCGCTAAGTGGCGTAAAAGAGTAGGTGAGAAAGAGGCGAACCGTATCTCTGGTAAGGCATCAGGTCGTGGTACTCGTGTTCATGAGATTACCGAGAAGTACATTAATAATGAACCTAATTATAAAGAAGGTTACACTCCGGATATCATTCATTCGTTTAATGTAATGAAACCTATACTCGATGGATTTATTGGTAAGGTCTATGCTCAAGAAGCACCTCTGTATTCCAATCATCTTGGAGTTGCGGGTAGGGTTGACTGTGTTGCTGAGTTTGACGGTATACCCTCTATCATTGACTTCAAGACTTCAATGAAACCTAAGAAAAGGGAATGGGTTAAGAACTACTTTATGCAGGAAGCAGCGTATGCTGTAATGTGGGAAGAGCGCACAGGTCAATCTATTACACAACTCGTCACTATCATATCAGTAGACGGTAAAGACAAACCACAAATCTATGTAGAACATCGCGATAACTGGATTAATAGTTTAAAAGATACAATAAAACAGTATAATGAGGAAAACTCTAGTTTCAAATTGTTATAAATAGATGTATAAATTAACTTTATTACAAATGGGACTTATTGATGTTTTCTTTTATAAACTTTCTATCAGAGGAAATTTCTGAAAAAGATTTTCCTCCAAAAGTTTTTGGTAAACTTTCTGTTGAAAGAAAATCTGAAAATAGTAAAACTGCAATATTTATTGTTAGGTCAAATGATAGATTAGATGACCGTGACGAAATACTACGTAACCTAACCCAAGCAGGAATCAAAGCAGAAGTTCGAAATAAAACAGGACAATCTGTTGACCCAATTTTTATTGACTCTCATTTTGATGTTAAGGTGATTCTTCTTATAAAACCTAAATCTGGTGGGATGGGAGAAACAACTCTTAATGCATCTATTACTGAATTGTTTCCGCTCATAGCATGGGAAAAAAACTTCAATCCAGGAACTAACATCGGAAAGTTCTATGACTTTTTATTAGAACAAGAACCAAAAAAACTTAAATGTGTTCTTAGTAAAGACGTTAAAGCAGCAGTAGATACTATTCAAAAAGCATCTGAATCTTCTAAGTTCTCAGAGAAAATGTTAAACGCGATGGGTGTTTACAAATATCTAGTTGATGAGAGTAAAAGTAAACCTATCAAGAATGTTTATTGGGGATATCGTGCGAAACCTAGAGGAGTTCCAAAGAGTCATCCAGGAGATATCTTTTTAGAATTTAGTGATGGCGAAATGCTAGGTGTATCGCTCAAAGCAGGTGGTAAGAAAACAAAAGAACCTAAACTTAATACCTATGTTAACCCTATCTTCACTACATTCAAAAAACAACGCAATGTAATTGCATTACGCAGAAAATTACACACCGAAGTATATTCTCAGATTGAAGGTATGCCTCCATCTGGTTCATACGATAAGTCTAAGAAAAGAGATACCTCAAAATTACTTATTAAACTGGATAGAGAAGATAAAGCAAAGTACGAAAAACTTTATGATCAACACCTAGAGATTTGTAGACAAAGTGTTATTGACTTATTTAATGAAAATAAAGAAAATACCCTTGACTATATTCGTTCCGCAATACTTCGTAACGCACCTTCAGTTCCTACGAAGGTTATAAAAGCAGTTGGAGATAATTTTGAAGAAGTTACAGAAACAGACGAACTAGGTGTGTTCTTACCCTTTGTTAAGTTCGTAAAAGCATACGCATCTACAAGTTCTAAACAAAATTGGTTTTTAGAGTTAAAATCTCGTGACCAAACCATTACGATGGCAATGTCAATTAGAACTAATAAAGGTGGTAATGCAGGAGAAAGAAAGTTAGGGCAGTTCTTTAACCTTTCAGTTAAATACAATTCGTTGAGTACCAAGTAATGGAAAAATTTTCATCATTCATAACAGAAGAGAAGAATACTCACATGACTCATATCGAGGACAAGGTTCTCTATGGTGGTGTGAAGGGTACACGACAGGCAATTAATGCATTACGTGAACTTAGGGATATGCTTGCAGGTAAAAGTAATGCTAGTCTTTCAGTAAAGTGGGATGGTGCTCCTGCAATATTCTGCGGAGAAGACCCAAGTGATGGTAAGTTCTTTGTTGCAAAGAAAGGTATCTTCGCAAAGAACCCTAAGATATACAAAACGAGCGAAGAAATTAACAGAGATATGTCAGGCGACCTCGCAGATAAAATGGATATGGCATTAAAGTATCTACCTGCCCTTGGTATCAAAGGTGTGATACAAGGAGACTTCTTGTTTTCAAATAAAGATGTAAAGAAAGATACTATTGACGGACAGAAGTATACAACCTTTCATCCTAATACAATCATATATGCTATACCTTATGATCAAGCAAAAGAAGTCAGAAACGCTAAGATAGGTATCGTATGGCATACAACCTATAAAGGAAAAGACTTTTCATCTATGAAAGCATCATATGGGGTAAACGTAAAAGGTCTTAAAAAATCAAAGAACGTATGGTCAAAGGATGCTATGATAACAAGTGTTGGTAATGCAACTATGAACGAAAACGAGACAAAAGAAGTTTCGAGACTTTTATCAGAATGTGGTAAGTTGTTTAATAGTATTGCGGGTTCAACACTAAGAGAACTCGAAAAGAACCAAATCCTAGCACAACATATAGAACAGTATAACAATACATTTGTAAGAGAGGGTCAACTTATACCTAATAGTGCATCTCATGTGAACGGACTTATTAAATGGATAGATAATAAGTACAAGAAAGAAATGGATAAACGAAAAACAGATAAGGGTAAGAAAACCCAACAGGATAAACTAGATTTGATTATGACATTTTTCTCAGATAAAAACAAAAAATCGTTAATAAAAATGTTTGATTTACAAAAAAGTATTGTATTGGCGAAATTAAAACTTATAAATAAACTTAATAGCATTAGTAAAACAAGTGCGTTTGTTCAGACTAAGAAGGGGTTTAAAGTCCCGACAGGAGCAGAAGGGTTTGTTGCTATTGATAAACTTGGTAATGGTGCGGTCAAGTTAGTTGACCGAATGGAATTTTCGTATAATAACTTTAGTCCAGATATTCTTAAAGGATGGGACAAAGTTAAGTAATGGGTAAAAATGATTAAGAATTTTAAAGACTATCTCGTTGAAGAGACCAAAGAAGTATTCTTTACCTTTGGAAGAATGAATCCCCCTACCATTGGTCATGGTAAAGTATTAGATACGATTGCAAGTAAAGCAAGAGGTGCAGACTGGAAAGTCTACGTGTCTCACACTACAGGGAAAAAAGACCCATTAACATATTCAGATAAGATTAAACACCTACGCAAGATGTTCCCAAAGCATGGTCGTAACATTATAGTTGACAAGGGTGTCAAGAACGTATTCGATATTGCGAGAGTATTATATGACGCCGGATACAAACGCATCAACATGGTAGTTGGACAAGACCGACTACGAGAGTTTGATGTATTACTTAACAAATATAACGGCAAGAAAGCACGTCACGGGTTCTATAACTTTGAGTCAATCAAGGTTACTTCTGCAGGACAAAGAGACCCTGATGCCGAAGGTGTGGCAGGAATGTCTGCATCTAAACAACGTAAAAACGCAGTAGATAATAACTATCAAGCATTCACTTTGGGTGTTCCAAAGAATATGAATGATAAAGATACACGTAAACTCTTTAATGACGTAAGGTCAGGTTTAGGTCTTAAAGAGCAAACAACATTTAAAAATCACATCGACCTTGGTAAGAAAGATGATACTCGTGAGGCATATGTCAACGGGACTCTATTTGAACTGGGCGATACAGTAGCAATAAAAGAGAGCGATGAGGTAGGAACCGTAACCGTATTAGGTGCGAACTATGTTATCGTTGAATGTGGCGAAAGGAAGTTACGAAAATGGTTAGACGCAGTTCAGTTAGTTGAACGACAAGACCCTGATATAAAGGATAAGAAGGGAACCCAACCTGCCAAGTATTACGCAAAGGATGCTAAAGGTAAGGAGATGTCTAAGTCTACCAAATCGAAACGCGACGCCCACTTTAAGAAAGGTACGGCAATGGATGACGATAATCCAAATGCCTACAAACCTGCTCCAGGAGACAAATCAGCGAAGACGAAACCAAGTAAGTATACCAAAGACTATGAAAAGATGTTCGGAGAGAACGCAGGGGAAATAGGCACAGACAAACTAAAAAAGAAATACACAGACGACACACCACTAGAAGAACTTTTTGGAAGAAATGTAGACCTATCAGGTAATCCTTTCCTACGAAACTTTGATGGTATTGTCAACAAAGATGTTCATATAAAAGTTATTCGTAAGTGGGTAAGAGACACCAATAAAAAAGATTGGGAAACTCCTGTCATTTATAAGAATAAGAATAAAGTTGAGATAAAAACCAGTGACGCAGAAGCGGCAAGACGACATTTAATGAATCTTGCAAAAGGGTATCGCATGCAATTTAGAGAGTTAGAGAAGTTATTATTCAAAATGATTGATAATAAATCTTTACCAAGGGGTTATGACTATCGTAAAGGTAGAACATTTATGAAAGCGGATGTAACACACGATAGAAAAGACCTCGCAAAAAGAATAACCGAAGCACGAAGTAAAAGGTTGAAGAAATGACATCTAGTTTCAAAGAATTTATAACCGAAGCAGACAAAGCACTTACTAAAAAAAGTGAGAAGTCTGGAATATCTTATGGCGTTTTGAAGAAGGTTTATGATAGAGGAGTTGCCGCGTGGAGGACAGGACATCGTCCAGGAACCACTCCTCAACAATGGGGATATGCACGAGTAAATGCATTCATAGTCAAAAAGAAAAAAGGTGGTCTGAACCACGATAAGGATTTAGCGTAATGAAAAAGTTCAAACAAATAAAAGAGAAAGCAACTCCTGCAGAGAAAGCAGAACTTGCATTGAAACACGCTGAAGAAAAGGAAGAGTTAAATAAAAAACAAAGTTCAGAAAAAGAAACTCTGATGCAACAGGAAGATGCAAGTGATATGACCCCTAAACAAAAGATGAAGTTCGACCAACTTATGAAGAAGTTAGATGGTGGTAAGGAACATATGAAGTTCAAACGAACAGCAAAGACCCCTGTTCAGGGTGACGACATGTTCCACGGATATGTCAAAGACCTCGCAATGAAAGAACAGACAGAGATAGTAGAATATACAACTGTGTCTCCTAAGATGGCAAAAGTATTTGATAGTCTAAAAGTAGGTGATAAATTCGCATACAAAACTAAAAGATATTCTAGTGATGGTCATAAAGTCACAAAAAAGAAAATGCTTCGACACAACCAACTTGGTTGGGAACAAATTACTATCGGAAAAGGTGGTGTATATCTTTTAAAGAATGAAAAGACAAAAGAAGTGTTGATGAAATCAGGTAATATGCCAGTTACAATTATTGATTTGGTAAAAGAATCAATAAATGAAACAGTACAGATAGAGAACTGGCAAGGGTCAGGGTCTGACTACGACTTCTCACCTATACAATTATCAAGACTTAAGAAGGCATATTCAACTGTCAAACGTATTGACCCAACCTCTCAAAACTATAAAAAGTTGAAGAAAGCGATTAGTAAGTTACATGCTAATACGCTAGAAAAGATTGCACGAGAAAAAATTAGGTTTGTGTCTGTGATTGCTGCGGACGAGTACGCAAAAAAAAGCGGTAAACGATTACAAGCAAGAGACTATACGGAGTCAACTGACCTTGAAGAAAGTGTCAAGATATCTTTCCATAGTAAGGGTGCGAAAACTAAGTGGATGAAGAAACAAGCAGTTGCTTCAAAGGAAATCATAAACCAAACACCTACAAGTATTGAGTTACCTTCTAGATGGAAAGACCTTTCAAAGAAAAAAGACCACGACGAAATCTTCTCAGTTGTAATGGAAAATGATGAGTATGATAACGAAGGTGGAATGGCACTGAGTCAACTTAGAACTGCGAAGTCTGCGGTAGAAGATTTAATGTCATCTATAAAAGAGATGGACAATCTACCTGAGTGGGTTCAATCTAAGTTAACAAAAGCAGTTGACTATATGGATAGTGTCCGTGACTATATGGCAAGTGAAGAAAGTGAAGAACCTGTTAATGAAGCATCTGCCTATGCTGACGCAAGACGTGCGTTTAAGAGAGATGATAAAAGAGGTCTTGCTCCTCTTAAAAAAGATACCGATGATAGCGCAACTGATTCAGATAGAAAATCTGCAAATAAAAATATTATAATGCAGATGAGAAAGGCAGCAGACTTACCTAATGGAGCAGATGTAATATTCCCTTCTGGTAAGAAAAAGGTTGACCGAAGAACTGCTCAACAAGTATTAGTTAAGTTTAATTCTTTAAAGAAGTCTTTTGAAAAAGATAAGTTTCAGAAGTCTATAAGGTCTCTTTCTGACGTAAAGAAAATGATTGGTAGATAGTTGTTGAAGTTTACGGAACATACGAACTGTGGTACATCTGATTGTTGTAATCAATGTTCATCTTTGATTGAAGACAATTGGTATCGTGTAGGTTCCGAGAAGTACTATGAGTATTTCCGTGAGGCACGTAATAAATATTACGAAGGCAACCTAGAAGTAACAGGTAATGACCTTGAGATAATCGAGAGTAACCTTGGTGAGTTCGCAGAGTTCAACGGAGATAATGTTGCGTTAGATTGTATCTTTGAAGAGGAACAACCCGAACTGAACAAACCGAAACGCGGTGGAACAAAGAAGTATTACGTACATGTCAAAGACCCCACGACAGGTAATATTAAAAAGATTTCGTGGGGAGACACTACAGGATTAAAGGTGAAACTGAATAACCCTGCTGCACGTAAGTCCTTTGTTGCACGACACAAGTGTGATCAAAAGAACGATAAGATGACCGCAGGGTATTGGGCATGTAGACTACCTCGTTATGCGAAACAACTAGGATTGAGTGGAGGAGGAAACTTCTTTTGGTAAATCCTTATTGTGATAATAATAATATAAGAACTTTCTCTGAGGAAGTTGACGAACTTGATTTAATATGGCATCGTGATAGAGAAGACAGAAGGATTGTGGTTGAGTCTGGTAACGGATGGAAACTTCAAAAGGACAATCAACTTCCTATCGTGATGGAACAGAATAAAGAATACAATATAAAGGCGATGGAGTATCATCGTATAATAAAAGGGTGCGATGATTTAGTTATTCGTGTTTTTAAAGAGTAAAATAAGTATAAATAGAAGTAGAATATTTCTACATCAAATGGGAAACTGATAAATGGCAGACACACAAAAAGATAGGTTAGACCGTATAGAGTTTAAACTTGACCAGATGGCAGAAGTCATGGTCAGTCTCGCACGAGTTGAAGAGAAGTTACAGGCGAGCGAAGAAGTACGCACGAACGCTCTCACAAGAATGAATAGGTTCTCAGAGAAACTCGATGAAATAGAGAAAGTCTGTGATAGTAATCACGGAACAATAAAGGTTATAAATAAAGTAGTATGGTTGATAAGTGCCGCAGTGGTTGCGGGAATATTCAATCTGTTCTGGATGTAAATAGGGAGATACTAATGAAGACATCTGATATAAACAATCTTGGTAATGCGTATCGTTCTATATACGAAGCAAAGACCAAAGAAGAAGTTTCTGATAACAAGGAGTTTGTACCTCATATGATGTATGACCCTGAGACAGGAAAAGGTTACAAGGCAGAGAAACCTGAAGACCATGAACGTATGTCTAAGATGGGTTACACTCACGAAGAACCCGATTTGGTAAAAGAGAAAAAGTTACCACGTCAAATGCTTGACCCAAAGAAAGATGTTATGGTCGTCAAGAATAATAAAGTACTTGTGGTTGACAAGTCCAAAGAAAAAGAGTATCTCAAAAAAGGTTGGGGTCTTGCAGAACAGATAGATGAAGCAAAAGTTTTAGATAATATGAGTCAACTTCCATATCCTGATATAGAAAGACCACTAAAGTCTATGCAACAAGTTAAAAAAGATGCAGATTTGGGTCGTATGGAAATCACACATATTGTAAAAAACAAACAAGGCAATAAAGTTGTTGCGGCAGTTGTTTCAAACGGTAAAAAGAATTTCGTCTATGTGAACAACAAAGGAGTTGCACCACTTGCAGAACAGGCAGATGATGTTGATGAGAGAATGAAGTTCGGTAAGAGACTCAAGGTTGGCGATATAGTCTATACGGATGATGGTGGAAAATATATAAAAGGTGAAATAACAAAGATAATAGGAAAACATGACAGAGACTCTGGTACTTTCGAAGTAAAACTAAAAAGTGGTAAAGTAGTTAAAAGAAACTTAGACCAAATGGCGGCAGACGATGACATAATGGAAGCAGTATCCCCTGAACAACAAGCGGCAATCGCAATAAGTAAAAAAGAGAAAGAAGAAATGAAAAACGAAGGTAGTGTAAAAGACCTCGCAATGAAAATAGATAAAGTTGTTGCGAAGATGAGTAAAAACAGTAAACTTAAACCGTTTGCAAAGAAGTTTGCTTCAATGGCAATGAATACAATGGACATAGAAAAGTCTCTAGAGAAAGCACTACCTGATTCCGTTTCTGGCGCTGAAATGATTTCTATGTTAGAAAAGCAACTTGACCCTGTTGACGATAAGGCGAATGATAAGAAATTCAAAGACCGTAAGGACAAAGACATTGACAACGATGGTGATGTTGATAGTTCTGATGAGTACTTACACAATCGTCGTGCTAAAGTTGATGACGAAATTGATGGCGGTAAGAAACCTGCTAAAAAAGAAGAAGAAGAGAAAAAAGAAAAAGGAACTAAGTCTCCCAAAGTTTCTGAATTAGAGAAGATAGGTGAAGAGTTTATTGCAATGTTAGAAGCAGAACTTGTTGAGAAAGCAGAACCTGAAGCAATTGATGATAAAGAGTCACCAAAAAGTAAAGAGTTCATTGCGAAACACAAGAAGTCTGATAAGAAGATTGAAGACAAAGAAGAAGAAGCAGAAGAAGCAACACCAAAAGCAGGAAAAGCAACAAAAGAGAAATCTGGTAAACGTGCTATAGATAGTACTGTTGGGGATGCTAAGATTGTTAATCCTGTCAAAGAAGAATATGAAAACCCTCTTAAGGGTAAAGGTTATCCTGCACAGGAAAAAAATGAACCAGACGAAGTTCAGTCTCTTGTTCAAATGGCAAGAGCACACCTTTCGGGTCAAGAAAAAGACTTCAAGAAAAAGGAAGAAAAAAAGAAAAATCCATATGATGCTCGTTTCAAAGAAGCAAGGGCATTTATGACGAGAATGGATAAGAGGCGTGGTATAAATGCTCAAACCCCTGCACCTACTCCAAAACAACCTCAAGAGGAGAAATAGTCAATGATTAGACTTTTAGGAACTCAAGTAGCATGCGGCACTCTTACAGGTACTGCATCTTCTTTCGGTAACTCAAATGCAGTTAGACTATTCAATAGTGGAACTGCGGTTCACCTAGTTACCCTTGAAAAGGCAGATGGAACCGATATCGGTACTATCTCATTAAACGCGAAAGCAGAAATTATCTTACGCAAATCCCCTACTGACAAAATCTTTGCCGCGAATGCCGCAGTATTAGGTGTAGCAGTAGGATTTCATTATTAAATAAAGAGAGAAAATTATGAGTAAAATAAAACCACCCGCATGGTGTGAACATGCAATACCAACACAAAGAGGATGGGAAGACCCAAATTCTGGAGAAGTGTATAAATCAGGTGGGTTCAGTCAGTCACAAATAAATGAATTTTACGGAAAGACTGAAGCGCCACAAATGTTAACAGAAGCACCTGCTAATAATGTTGCATTAGAAAAGATGACAAAAGTTCAGTTAGAATCTTTGGGCAGACAACATGGTGTTGAACTTGACAGAAGAAAGAATAAGAAAAGTTTAGTGGCAACAATGAAGGGGTTATTAAACGAATAAGTAAAGGTATAACTTTTACTTGGATACATAATGCAACTGACTAAAGACAATATTATACTTTATGCTGCTAAGAACTATCATACTCCTAGAAGCATAGACAGTGAAGAATTCTTTTCAGACTTAAAGAGATTTAAGTATATTAAAAGACTTCTTATTCGATATAGGAATACAGGTGAGATATCTGAAAGATTGATATTGAATCACCTTATTGTTATATTCAATGTCTTTGGTTATGAAGCAGGTTTGAATATGTTAGAACTAAGAATAGAGAAGGAACACTGGGTAGCACTAAAACCATTTCTAATCTTTCTTAAGGCAATAAAAAACGATACATACACTAGTATTCCGATGGATAAAAGTGTTGTTGTGAAACTAAGAGAGATATAAAAATGGGTATAATGAAAAGTGCGGCAGACCTAGTCTATACAATCCGCTTTCTAAAAATGCTCGTAACTCCTTTCGAAAAGTTAGGTGCATTCAAAGCAGGTATCATCGACAAGGATGGTAAAAAACTTATTAAAAAAGGTTCTGATTGGTTTTATAAAGAAACAAATCGCAGAGCATATAAAGCACATTACACCTCATTCATAAGACTTGTAATCAATCTCAAAAAACTCATGGCAAAGGTTCCTGGAGGCAGGTCTATTATCGCAAGATATGGTGCTGCACTACTTCTTATCAAAGAAGATGGCAACTTGAGTGATAGACAAATCAACATGATACATGAAGAGACGGGTATTGATATTCTTGATTGTTTAGTTGAGACGACTCAATGGTATATGATAGAGGGAAAAGAACTTTCAAATGGCATTTATCGTTCTAAGTTTGATACCGTAATCACTACAGGTGAAGAGATTGTATCTAAAGGTGATAAGGTTCGTGTTGTTGAAGGGCACGCATTACCTATAGGCAGTGTATTGGGTATAGACATATACGAAGGTGTTCATATAAATTCAGGTCAGAAGATGTACTTTTCAACAGGGGAAATAGAGAAATGAAAACGTTTTGGGAACTAAAAGAAAGTATCATCGATATACCAAGGAAGACATATGCTCCTGCGGTATTTGATAAAGAGAATACACCTAACCCTGTAATCAAACCTTCAGTCATCTCTATGATTGAGAAACAACTTGCAGAGTTTGAGAAAGACTATCCTGTACTCAAATATACTCTCATTGGTTCTATACTCACAAAGAGATATAGAAAAGACGCTGACCTAGATATTAATATATTGTTTGATGTTCCTGCTGACAAAGCAGAGGACGAAAGACTCAGACTCTCAAAGAAGTATCTCTCTTCAAGCAATCCGGATAACATCCAAGGTAAACTTATACCCAATACAGAACACCCTGTCAACTATTATTTTCTTACTGACGAGAAAACTTATGATGATCAGAATGGTAAAGCAGATGCTGTGTTCGATATAAAAAATCAGAAGTTTGTGAAACGTCCAGAAGACTTTGTGTTTGATATGGATTTATATATTGATGACTTCAGAGATAAAGTCTATGCAATTGACATGGGCAAAGGCGAACTCGAAAGAGATTTAATTGACTACAAAGAGTTGATGGGTCTTGAACCTAACGAAGTAAAAGGTCTTGGTAAAAAGATTTCAAAGGTATTGAGTGATATATCAAGTGAGTTAAACGATTTGGCAGATATGTATGATGACATTGATGCAGAAAGACGTGCTGCGTTTGATAGTGACATGACACCACAACAAATTAAGACATTCAGTATTAAAAACAGACTTCCAAAGAACGTCGTATATAAAATGTTAGAGAAATATCATTACTTAACTTTCCTAAAGAAATGTAAGAAGATAATGGACGATGGAAGAGTAACAGACGACGAGATTAAAAGTTTACAAAAGGAAAATGCATTTATGAAAACATTCTTAGAGTTTAATGAGATGATGGGAACAGGTGCGGTAGTTAGCACAGGAGATGACTCTGAGACTGTACCCGTACATATGGACAAAATGAAGAAGAAAAGGAAAGAAGTCTTGAAGAGATTTATTCAAGCACAAGAAGATAGTAAACAAAAATGGAGTAGATAATGCTAAGTGGTATTTTAGGAACTGCTTTAGGTTTTGGAGGTTCTATTGTTCCGGCAATAACAGACCACCTAAAGACTAAGGCAAACAATAAATTCGAATTAAAGAAAATGGAAAAGATGGCAGAACTACGTGCTGCTGGATTTGACCATGAAATGAAAATGTTCGAGACGCAAGCAGCGGACAACGAACATAAGAGATTGATAGAACATGACATATCAATCAATCAGGGTGTAGGGATTATTGCTGGATTGCAAAAGTCTGTACGACCTGTTATAACGTATGCGTTCTTTGGGTTGTTCTGCGCAATCGAAGTTACGTTATTAATGGAGGCAGTCAATCAAGGTTCCTCTATCCAAGACTCACTCGGTATCCTATGGGATGATGATACAAAAGCAATCTTTGCTGCAATAATATCATTCTGGTTTGGTTCTCGTGCTATAGATAAAAGTCGCGGTAACAAAAAATAAATTAAAAAAAAGTTTGACTTTTGACCATTTTTATAGTATAATTGTGGTTCTATAAACTTGTAGATGTATAAGTACTTCTACACCCCTAAAAACGCTTGCACCTTGGAGATGAAATGACAGTGAAGATTGACCGCAAGAAAGATAAACTATTAGCGGATTATGCGGTAGGAATGTTAAAAGATTTCTACCTTAGAGGTAATGAAAAAAGTCCTCAAGAAGGATTTAAAAGAGCAAGTGAAGCGTGGAGTAAATACCGAGACGAGATAGATGACGAACTCGCACAACGTCTTTATGACTATGTGTCGCAGAAGTGGTTTATGTTTGCGTCTCCAGTATTATCTAATGCACCTAACGGAACTGGTAAGAGTAAAGGGATGCCTATCTCTTGTTTCCTTACCTATGTACCTGACACATTAGAAGGACTTATTGGTCACACTTCAGAACTTAGATGGTTATCCGTTTATGGTGGAGGAGTTGGTGGTCATTGGTCTGATGTAAGAACAGTATCTGATATTGCTCCTGGACCAATGCCGTTTCTTCATACCGTAGACGCAGATATGATTGCATACCGACAAGGTAAAACTCGTAAGGGTTCCTATGCAGCATATATGGATATTTCTCATCCGGATATACTTGAGTTTTTGAATATGCGTATTCCTACTGGAGACGTACAACGTAAGGCATTGAACCTACACAACGCAATTAATATCTCTGATGAGTTTATGACTGCGGTAGTAGAAGGTACAGACTTTGACCTACGAGACCCCAAGGATAACTCAGTAAAAGAAACTATTGATGCTCGTAAACTCTGGGAAAGAATACTGGAGACAAGATTTAGAACAGGGGAACCTTATCTAAACTTTATTGATACTGCCAACGCAACTCTACCACAACCCCTCAAGGATTTAGGTCTCAAGATAAATGGTTCGAACCTTTGTAATGAGATACATCTACCTACGAGTGCCGATAGAACTGCGGTGTGTTGTTTGAGTTCTCTCAATCTAGAGTATTATGATGAGTGGAAAGATACACCTATCATTCGTGACCTCGTAAGAATGCTTGATAATGTATTGGAATACTTTATAGAAAAAGCACCCGATACTATTACTCGTGCGAAGTATAGTGCTCAACGTGAGAGGTCTATTGGTCTTGGTGCGATGGGTTTCCATTCCTTGTTACAAAAACACGGAGTTGCGTGGGAGAGTGAAGCGGCAAGAGATATCAATACGACTGTGTTCGAACATATCAATAGAGAAGCACACGCAGAAACAGAGTTGCTTGCAGAAGAACGCGGTGAGTATCCTGATGGTATCGGTAGTGGTAAGAGAAACTCTCACTTACTTGCGATTGCCCCTAATGCGTCCTCTGGTATTATTCTCAGTACAAGTCCTTCTATAGAACCTCTAAAGGCAAACGCATATACGCATCGTACAAGGGCAGGTTCCTTTCTCGTAAAGAACAAGTATCTTACACAACTCCTTGATGAGAAGGGTGAGAATAACGATTCAAACTGGACTTCTATTATTACAAACAAGGGTTCAGTACAACATCTACCTTTCTTTACGGAAGGAGAGAAGTCAGTATTCAAGACCGCACAAGAGTTAGACCAAATGTGGGTAGTAAAACATGCCGCAGAAAGACAAGAGTTTATATGTCAAGGTCAATCGGTCAATCTATTTTTCCCATCAGGGGCAGACAAGTCTTATGTAAATAAGGTTCATCTATCCGCGTGGAAGAAAGGTCTGAAAGGATTATACTATCTACGAACAGAAGCAAAACAACGTGCTGAGAATGTATCGGAGAAAGTAGAAAGAGTTGCCCTTGAGGGTGATAAAAGAAATGTAGTCTATGGTAAGAGAAACTGCCCATATTGTCAACTCGCAAAGGAGGAGATGAAGTTGCGTGGTATACCTTATGACTATGTTGATTTACAAGAGGTAGGTAAGACTGCCAGAGAAGTAACAGGTCGTGATGTCAAAACTGTACCACAGATATATATCCAAGGGGACTATATCGGTGGGTATGATGACTTTATGATTTGGTTAGAGAAACCCTTTGAGAGTGACGACGGAGAATGTCGTGCTTG